>Ga0185299_10000967_pt1 | contig 65322 bp, 67 predicted proteins | sample PaiPotPPA55metaG_FD_128002 | JGI IMG/M metagenome (GOLD analysis project Ga0185299, IMG submission 128002) | Iron sulfur acid spring bacterial and archeal communities from Banff, Canada, to study Microbial Dark Matter (Phase II) - Paint Pots PPA... ... | reverse complement strand
CCCTCTATTTTCACGACCTTGCCCAGCCAACACCTTGAAGTCACGGGGTTTTGCCGCCGAAATAAGCACCTGCCAGCCGGTTTTTCAGGCATTCTCCGCAACGTCCATAGCAAATGACGCTACCGAATGCATATCGCGCTGGCCCGGGCCTTGCTACCATCCCTTTCAGGGCCTTGCTACCATCCCTTTCAGTCATGCACTGTCCCGCATGGCCCAGCAAAAGTGTCGGGATATATGGCAGTTGCGTTCGATGAAATGAATGGGCCTGGCGGGGAGCTTCGCCCGGCCTATCAGCAACTCGCCCGCTGGCTCAAGGAGACGCCGCCGGATGCCTTGGAATATCGGCGTCAGGAAGCCGAATTGCTGTTCCGACGGATCGGCATCACCTTTGCCGTCTATGGCGACGCCGAAGCCCAGGAACGGCTGATTCCCTTCGACGTCATCCCAAGAATCATGTCGGCCAGGGAATGGACGATCCTCGAAAAAGGCCTGAAGCAGCGGGTTCGTGCGCTCAACATGTTCCTGCGCGACATCTACCACAGCCGTGACGTGCTGCGCGCCAATATCATCCCGGACGATTTGATCTTCCAGAACCCGGTGTTCCGCCCCGAGATGAACGGCCAGGACGTGCCGCACGACGTCTATGTCCACATCGCCGGCATCGACATCGTCCGCGTCGACCCGGAAAATTTCTACGTGCTGGAGGACAATGCGCGCACGCCGTCGGGCGTCTCCTACATGCTGGAAAACCGCGAAATCATGATGCGGCTGTTTCCGGATCTGTTCGCCCGCCACCGCGTCGCGCCGGTGGAAAGATATCCGGACGAATTGTTGTCGGCGCTGCGCTCGGTGGCGCCGCTCGGCGCCTCGGCCGAGCCGACGGTGGCGCTGATGACGCCCGGTGTCTACAATTCCGCCTATTACGAGCACTCGTTCCTCGCCGACAAGCTCGGCATCGAACTGGTCGAGGGAAGAGACCTCATCGTCAAGAACGACGAGGTGTTCATGCGCACCACCGAGGGTCTCAAGCGGGTCGACGTGATCTACCGCCGCGTCGATGACGATTTCCTCGATCCCTTGACGTTCCGCCCGGATTCGGCGCTCGGCGTGCCCGGGCTGATGTCGGCCTATGCGGCCGGCAACATCACGCTCGCCAACGCCGTCGGCACCGGCATCGCCGACGACAAGGCGATCTATTCCTACATGCCCGAAATCGTAAAATTCTATCTCGGCGAGGACCCGATCCTCAAGAACGTGCCGACCTGGCGCTGCCGCGAGCCGAAGGATCTGGCTTACGTGCTGGATAATCTAAGTGAACTGGTGGTGAAGGAAGTCCACGGCTCCGGCGGCTACGGCATGCTGATCGGACCGGCCGCGACGAAAGCAACGATCGAGGCGTTCCGCGACAAGTTGAAGCGCGAGCCGGAGGGATTCATCGCCCAGCCGACGCTGGCGCTGTCGACCTGCCCGACCTGCATCGAATCGGGGCTGGCACCGCGCCATGTCGATCTGCGGCCGTTCGTGCTGACCGGCAGCAATCACGTCACCATCGTGCCCGGCGGGCTGACGCGGGTGGCGCTGAAGGAAGGCTCGCTGGTGGTGAATTCAAGCCAGGGCGGCGGCACCAAGGACACTTGGATATTGGATGAGTAATTGGATATTGGACGAGTAGCCGGCTACTGACGAGTAGAGAGAGCAAGAATAACGCATGCTGTCGCGGACCGCTGAAAACCTGTACTGGCTCGCCCGCTATGTCGAACGCGCGGAGTATCTGGCGCGCACCATCGAGGCGACGCTGCGGGTCACCGCGCTGCCCAACACCTATATCGGCAAGACCAACGAATGGGACTCGGCGCTTCTGACCGCGGGCGTCAGCGCCAGCTTCTATGAGGTCTACGAGGAAGCCGACGAGCACAACGTCGTCGACTACCTGTCGTTCGCGCCTTCTAACCCCTCCTCGATCAGGAATTGCATCGAGAACGCGCGGCTCAATTCGCGCTCGGTCCGCACCGCGCTGACCGGCGAGATGTGGGACACCATCAACGGCGCCTGGATCGACCTGCAGGAAGTCTGGGGCAAAGGCACCAAAACCCGCGAGGAACTGACGAAATTCCTGCGCTTCGTGCAGGAGACCTCGCTGCGGTTCGACGGCTCGGCCTACCGGACCATGCTGCGCAACGACGCCTACTGGTTTTCGCGGCTCGGCCTGCATCTGGAACGCGCCGACAACACCGCCCGCATCCTCGACGTCAAATATCACGTGCTGTTGCCGGAGGAGGAACATGTCGGCGGTCCCTTGGATTATTACCAGTGGACCTCGATCCTGCGCTCGGTCTCGGCGCTGACCGCCTATCACTGGGTCTACCGGGAGACGCTGAAACCGTGGCTGATCGCCGATCTTCTGATCCTCAACGACTCGCTGCCGCGGTCGCTGGCGAGCTGCTACGGCAATCTGGTGCGCAATCTCGACCAGATCGGCGTCGCCTATGGCCGCCAGGGCGCCTCGCAGCGCCACGCCCGCGGCGTCCGCAACCGGCTGGAACACAGCCACATGGACGATATCTTCCAGCACGGCGTGCATGAATTCATCCAGGAATTCATTGCGGACAATTCCAGGCTCGGCGAAATCATCACCAAGCAGTATTTGATTTGAGGTTTGGATGTTGATGTGCAATCGGGTGCGTGTGCAGGCACGGTCCAACCTCTCCCATAGGGAGAGGTTGGATCGCTCTTGCGATCCGGGTGAGGGGTTACGGCCTAACGATAGACCGTAACCCCTCACCCCAACCCTCTCCCTACGGGAGAGGGAGTTCATCCCGCTTGCCGCACGTCCTGTGCTCCCACTGGAATTTCCCTCATGCGCCTGCGAATTGCCCATTCCACCCGCTATCGCTACGAGCCGCCGGCGACCGGCGTGATTCAGATCCTGCGGATGACGCCCGGCAGCCATGACGGGCAATATGTCGCCGAATGGCAGATCGACGTCTCCACCGATTCCCGGCTCGACGTGCACCAGGACGCATTCGGCAATGTCACCCATGTCCTGACCTACGGGCCGATCGCCGATCTCACCATCCATGTCGAGGGCCTGATCGAGACCCACGACACCGGCGGTGTGCTCAGGGGAACCGATGAGCGCTTTCCGGCAAGCCTGTTCCTGCGCTCGACGTCGTTAACCGAAGTCAATCCGGCGATGGCGAATTTTGCCCGCGAGCTGCGCTCGGAATCGGAAGCCGACGTGCTCGGATTTCTCCACGCGCTGATGATGCAGATCAACGAGCACATGACGTTTGACGAAGATCCCACCAACAGCGGCACCTCGGCGGTCGAAGCCTTCGGCCTGAAGCGCGGGGTATGCCAGGACTACGCGCATATCTTCATCGCCTGCGCGCGCTCTGGCGGCGTCCCGGCGCGCTTCGTCGCCGGGCATTTCCTGCGCTCCGACGGAATGGTCAACCAGGAAGCCGGCCACGCCTGGGCGGAGGCGTTCGTGCCGGATCTCGGCTGGGTCGGGTTCGATCCGGCCAACGCGATCTGCACCACCGACGCGCATGCCCGCGTCGCCATCGGGCTCGATTATCTCGGCGCCGCCCCGGTGCGCGGCACCCGCTATGGCGGCGGCACGGAAACCCTGTCGGTTGAGGTCAAGGTCGACCAGGCCGGCGGACGCCAGGGGCAGTCGCAGAGCCAGTCGTAAGTTTGTTCACCGTCATTCCGGGATGGTCCGAAGGACCAGACCCGGAATCTCGAGATTCCGGGTTCGATGCTTCGCATCGCCCCGGAATGACCAAGAGCGATGCCCGATTGGGGTTGGAGCCACCCGCAAAATTGGCTACTAATTCCCGCTGCCTAAAGCCCGGGGATTTTCGGAAATGACCTATTGTTGCGGAGTGCTGGTGCGCGAGGGGCTGGTCATGATCGCCGATACCAGGACCAATGCCGGTCTCGACAACGTCTCGACCTTTCGCAAGCTGCATATCTTCGCAAAGCCCGGCGAGCGCATCATGGCGATTGCGAGCGCCGGCAATCTCGCGATCAGCCAGTCGGTGCTCTCGACCCTGACCGAAGGGCTCGAGGACCCTCACACCGGCGACGTCGAAACCCTTCTGAACGCGCCGACCATGTTCCAGGCGGCGCAACGGATCGGCCGGGCAATCCGCGCCGTGCACGCCACCGAAGGCGTCGCGCTGCAGTCCGAGGACATCAATTTCGACGTCTCGTTCCTGTTCGGCGGCCAGATCAAGGGCTCGCGGATGCGGCTGTTCATGGTGTATCCCGCCGGCAATTTCATCGAATGCACCACCGACACGCCCTATTTGCAGATCGGCGAGCACAAATACGGCAAGCCGGTGCTCGACCGCGCCATGCATTACGACGTCGAACTCTACGAGGCGCTGAAGACCAGCCTGATCTCGATGGATTCGACGATGCGCTCCAATCTCGGCGTCGGTCTGCCCATCGACGTGCTGGTGGCGCGCGCCGACGTCTGCGATGCCGACCTCAACCATCGCATCGAAGCCGGCGAGCCGTATTTCCACGATCTGCGTTCGCGCTGGTCGGCGGCGCTGCGCGCGGCGCATCAGAATATTCCACGACCACCCTACAAGACCGAAACCGAACGAAAATCATAACAAGGCAGGAAGCAAATGACCGAGGTAAAAAACAAAATAGCCGTCGTGACCGGCGCGGGCACCGGCGTCGGACGCGCGGCGTCGCTGGCGCTGATGAACGCAGGCTTTACCGTCGTGCTCGCCGGGCGCCGCATCGAAATGCTGGAGGAGACCAAAAAGCTCGGCGACAATGTCGGCAAGAGCCTGCCGGTTTCCGCCGACATGACCGATCCCGGCTCGATCGCAGCGCTGTTTGCCAAGGTGATGGAGGTCTATGGCCGGCTCGACGTGCTCTTCAACAATGCCGGCATGGGCGCGCCGCCGGTGCCGTTCGAGGATCTCAGCCTGGCGCAATGGCAGGGCGTGGTCGCCACCAATTTGACCGCGCCGTTTTTGTGCACGCAGCATGCGTTCCGCATCATGAAGGACCAGAGCCCGCGCGGCGGCCGCATCATCAACAACGGCTCCATCTCCGCGCACGCGCCGCGGCCGTTCTCCGCCGCCTATACCTCGACCAAGCACGCCATCACCGGATTGACAAAAGCGAGCAACCTCGACGGCCGCGCCTATGACATCGCGGTCGGCCAGGTCGACATCGGCAACGCCGCGACCCCGATGACGGATCGCATGGTCGACGGCGTGCTGCAGCCCGACGGCCGCAAGATGCCGGAGCCGCGCATGGACGCCAAGGCGGTCGGCGACGCGGTTGCTTACATGGCGAGCCTGCCGCTCGACGCCAACGTGCTGTTCATGACGGTCATGGCGAGCAAGATGCCGTTTGTGGGACGGGGCTAAGCAATAGCTTGCCGCGCGATTTCAAGCCCGCGAGCGTCGGCTCCTGGCTGCCTGCCCGTGCACGTACTCGCGCAGTGCCCGGTTGATACGGGTTTGATAGCCCTCATTGGACGTCGTGTGGCGCTTGAACCAGGCGACCACGTCGGCGTCAAGGCGAAGCGTAAGTTGCTGCTTGACGGGCCGATAGAAGAGGCCACGCTTGGCCCCGGACCAATCAAGGAGCTCCGGGGCGTCCGACGTATCGATGGCGGTGTCGGGCAAGGCAGCGAGCGACTTCAGCTCCGCCTGCTGTCTAGACGTCAACGGCTTAGAAGTTGCCTTCTTCATAGATTTTCCTTTCGTGCGCGGTAGCCTAGCGGGCACTGATAATGCGACCGACCAGGTCGGCTCTTTCGGAAACGGTTTCCGGCCAAGTGTGAACCACCAGCAGCAACACTGACCCAACAAGCCCGATCGTGTGCCAGCGGTCACCATCCGGGTGTGGGTCCGGTCTTGATGCGTGGAGCGGATCGTCAAACACCAGCACTGCGGTTTCGAACGACAAGCCATGCTTGGCGCGGTTTGCCGCCGCCTTGTCCGGGTCCCACGTCCAGCGCACCGCTATGTCTATGTAACTACAAATATGGCGTTACATAAGAGTGGTGTCAAGCCGCCGTCGATGCGGCGGATCAGCCTGTCGAACCGTCGTCATCACGTTCGGAGCCAGTCACCTTGCGTAGCCCATGGCCCTGCCCTCATAATCGCCCCGGCCTCGGGGGAACCATGCTTCAACTGCAATCGGCGTTCGGCGTCATCGCGTTGCTCCTGATCGCGTGGGTGCTCGGTGAAAACCGCCGCGCGGTTTCGCTGCGACAGGCGGTGATCGGCCTTTTCGTCACGATCCTGACCGCGGTGGCGCTGATAAAACTGCCGCTGGTCGCGCACGCCTTTGGCGTCATCAATGACGCCGTCGGAGCGATCTCATCCGCCTCACGCGCCGGTACCTCCTTCGTATTCGGCTATCTCGGCGGCGCCGCGCTGCCGTTCGACCTGAAAGCGCCGGGCGCGGATTTTATCCTGGCGTTTCAGGCCCTGCCGATCGTGCTGGTCATGAGCGTGCTCACCACGCTGTTGTTTTATTGGCGCATCCTGCCGCCGGTGGTGCGCGGCATGGCGTGGCTGTTGGAACGCACGCTCGGCGTCGGCGGCGCGGTCGGGCTGTCGACCGCCGCCAACATCTTTCTCGGCATGGTGGAATCGCCGCTGTTCATCCGGCCCTATCTGGCGCAGCTGACCCGCAGCGAATTGTTTCTGGTGATGACCGGCGGCATGGCCGGGATCGCCGGCACCGTGCTGGTGCTCTACGCCACGCTGCTGGCGCCGTTGATCCCGGATGCGGCGGCGCATTTTGTCATCGCGTCCGTGCTCGGCGCGCCGGCGGCGATCCTGATCAGCCTGATCATGGTGCCGGAGACCCGCGAAGCGCGCACCGGCGGCACCTTGGAGGACCCCAAAATGCAGGCGTCCTCGACCATGGACGCGATCGTCAAGGGCACCACGGCCGGGCTGGAACTGCTGCTCAACATTGTCGCGATGCTGATCGTGCTGGTGGCGCTGGTCTATCTCGCCAACGCCATCCTCGGATTGTTGCCCGAAATCGGAGGCACGCGCGTTTCGCTGCAGCGGATGCTCGGTATCATCATGGCGCCGGTGTGCTGGCTGATGGGCCTGCCCTGGTCGCAGGCGATCACGGCCGGCAGCCTGATGGGCACCAAGACCGTGCTCAACGAGCTGATCGCCTATGTCGATCTGTCGAAACTCGGCGCGGACGCGCTCGATCCTCGCTCGCGGCTGATCATGCTCTATGCGATGTGCGGCTTTGCCAATTTCGGCAGCCTCGGCATCATGATCGGCGGCCTCGGCACCATGGCGCCGGAGCGCCGCGACGAGATCAACTCGCTGGGGCTGAAATCGATCGTCTCGGGCACGCTGACGACCTGCCTGATGGGCGCGATCGTGGGCGTGATGACGTGACGCCTTGGCGTCATTCCGGGACACGGGTCAGTGTAGACCCGGAATCTCGAGATTCCCGGTTCAGCCCTGCGGGCCGCCCCGGAATGACGCGTTTGAGTGCCAGCCGTTCCACCACATAGATCGACCCCTCCGCGGTCAGATGCGCGTGATCCCACGCGAGCGGGATGCCGCCGTCGATCGTCAGCGGACATTGCCGCTCCGGGCAGATCGCATCGAGCACGGAGACGTAGGAAAACCCCTCATGCGCCGGCAGCGCCGCCTTCATGTTCTGGTCGAGCGCAAAAATATCCGGCAGCACGAAATCATCAGGACGCGCATCGACCTGGCGCAGATGCGCGCGCATCAGCATCGACGGCAATCTGTCCCTGAACTGCACGGCGGGGCCGAGCAGCACCACGGACATGCCAAGCGCATTGAGCTTCGCGATGGTCTGCTTCAGGTCGGCGATCATGCCGTCGAACCGCGGCGGGCGGGAATACTCCAGCCAGTCCGCCGAGAGGATGACGAGCCCGGGCTTGTGCTCGGCAAGAAATGCATCGATCTGGCCGGCAAAGCTGCGGCATAGCGCATTGCCTTGCGCGGCCGCGTTGAAGGTCGGCATGCAGGCCGCCTGCGTCGCCTGCAGAATATTGACCGTTTGCGGATCGGTTGTCCTGGTAAGGCCGTGAAAATAATGTGCGGCGAGGCTGTCGCCCCATAACAGCACGTTGGATTTGCCGGGCGCGAAAGCGAGACAGGCGTCATCGAGCACGCCGCTTGCGGGCACGAAACAACTGCCGAAGCGATAGAGCGGTCGATAATCGTAGGCGCTGTACGCCTCCAGTTGCTGCGCGACGCGGTCGGCTTCCGACGGCTTTCCGCTCGCAACAATTCCGCCCGCGCTGCCTGCCAGCAAAGCCAGCGTCGCGAGACCGGCGATACCAAACGCGGCACGGCGCGTCGGCACCAGCGAGCCCTTGCGGAACGGCTGTTCGACAAATCGCCACGACAAATAGGAGATCGCGACCGTCAGCACGAACAAGACTGTCTTGTCGACGAGATCGAGCGTGAGGCCGTTGTTCGAAAACCGCGCGAAGGTGAAAAGCGGCCAGTGCCAGAGATAGAGCGAATAGGAGATCTGGCCGCAAAACCGCAGCACGCCGAGAAAGGACAGCGGATGCCTGATACGGTTGGGGATTCCGGTGCCGCACCAGATGAACATCGCTGCCCCGATACAGGGCAGCAACGCCCGGTATCCGGGAAAGTCAGGGCCCTGCTGATAGGTGAAGACCGGGACCAGGATCAGCACCACGGCGATGCCGCGCACCGCGTGCTGAAGCGGCCGGTTGTGCAGCACGGGAAAGCCTTCGATGGCGATCGCGGCCCCGATCAGAAATTCAAAGGCCCGCGGCGGGCTCATGAAAAATGCGGTGTCAGAGCGCCCCGCCGCGATCAGCCACACGCTTAGCGCCAGCGAAACACCACCGATCAGGGCCAGCGCAACCGGCAGCGCCAATCGCTTTGCGTTGGCAAGGCGCAGCGCGCCCCAAAGCAGCGGCGGCAGCGCCAGATAAAATTGCTCTTCGACAGCGAGAGACCAGGTGTGCAGCAGCGGCTTTTCCACGGCGGCGTGGTCGAAATATCCGGCCTGCAGCCAGAAGAAAAAATTCGAGACGAACGCCGCCGCCGCCGCGGCTGAACGAAAAAACTCCTGTCGCTCCGAAGTCAAAAGATAGTGGAATGACGGGATCGCCGTCAGCGCCACCATGACATAGAGCGCCGGCAACAGCCGGCGCACGCGGCGCTCGTAGAAATGCGCGAAGGAAAATGTGCCCTCGCGCATTTCCTTCTGGATGATTCCCGTGATAAGGAACCCGGAGATGACGAAGAAGATATCGACGCCGACGAAACCGCCAAAAATCCGCGGCGCCTCGAAATGAAACCCGATCACCGACAACACGGCGAGCGCCCGCAAGCCGTCGATATCTTCACGGTAGCGGGACGTCATGATCCGGATCGGCGCAGCTGTGCCCTTATGTGCGCATCATGCCGAGAGTTCGACGGTCTTGAATTCCGCCGGCAGGATCACTTCCAGCAGTTCGACGTCGTCGGAATAATCCATGACCAGGTGTTTTATTCGCGGCGGCTGGGTCCAGCTGGTGCCTTCCTTCATCAGGGTCTCGCCGTGGCCTTCGATGTAGGTTTTGACCCAGCCCTTCAGCACATAGACCATTTGAAAATCGACGTCGTGGAAGTGCAGCTTTGAAACCTCGGCCGGATTGCACGGCCCGATCAGGCGGATCACATGCGCCCGCGCCAGCCCGCCTGTGGCATCGGCGATGCCGAGATCGCGGTATTTTGCGTACGCCCGCAAGCCATCGGCCTTGAAATCCTCGTCGCGGTAATGGCTGATGGCGATGCGCTGTTTCGGCCGCGCGCGTTTTGCGGCCGGCTGCGCGCGCTTGTCAGGCTGCGCGCGCTTGGCCTTGATCGCCTTTCGCGCGGAGGATTTGGCGGCTACTTTTCGCGGTGCGGATTTTTTCTGCGCGGCGGCCTTGGCGGCAGCCCGCGATGTCGGCTTCCTTTTGGCCATTGACGTTCTCCCTGTTGCCCGTTGTGGGAGAACGTTAGCACAGTTCGCGCTTCAGGTCCGATTCAGTGCAGCCGGAACACGCCGTCGACGGCGCGCAATTCGGCGGGCTTGATCAGCTTGGAATGCGCAACCGTCACCGAGTGAAGCGGGCCTTCCAGCTTCTCCTCCCAGAACGCGAGGAAATCCTTCAACGCCGGGAAATTCGGGAACAGATCGTAGTTCTGCCAGACATAGGTTTGTAACAGCGAGGGGTGGTCCGGCATCCGATAAAGGATTTGCGCCGTCGTCAGCCCGTAACCCAGCACCTGTTTCCGGAAATCCTCGGAAACGCCAACCCGCGAGACCATGCCAACCTCCATTGCTGGAGCGCATTTTCCGAGATGGCCGCCGACCGGGAGCCACCCGGTGGAGATGCGCTCACATGAGAGAAATGTGACGCACGTGACCCGCTTATCACAAGCCTAAATGTTTAACGATCTGTTGAAAATTCTTGCGTTAGCAGCAGCTTACCGCACGTGCTAATACGGGGTTTCGCGGTCCGTTGGCGCCGATTAATCATGATTAACGAAATTGGCAGGCGTCATATTTGAGTGCCAGTTTTTCTGCTAGAAGGCCTTGTTCCCCGCACAAGTCTGGACTATGTCCACTGCAGCCGCGCTGGCACTCGCCGGCGAGGACTGCTAATTTTCCAAAACTCGACAACATCTTCAAAAGCTTAGGAGGACTGCATGAAATTCCGTCCGCTTCACGACCGCGTTGTGGTCAAGCGCATCGACGCCGAAGAGAAGACAGCTGGCGGCATCATCATTCCGGACACTGCCAAGGAAAAGCCCTCGCAGGGCGAAATCACCGCGGTCGGTCCGGGCGGCCGTGACGAAAGCGGCAAGTTGATCCCGATCGACCTCAAGGTCGGCGACCGCGTCCTGTTCGGCAAGTGGTCGGGCACCGAGGTCAAGATCGACGGCCAGGAGCTGCTGATCATGAAGGAGAGCGACATCATGGGCGTTCTCACCGACTTCCCCACCGCCAAGAAGAAGGCCGCCTAAGCCGCGGCTGCACACGCTCACCCTGAGGAGCGCCTGTGAAGCGCGCCTCTCGAAGGGTGAGAGACCGACATCAACTCAGGGAAAACCAAATATGTCAGCTAAAGAAGTCAAATTCGGCGTCGATGCGCGCGACCGCATGTTGCGCGGCGTCGAAATCCTCAACAACGCGGTCAAGGTGACGCTCGGCCCCAAGGGCCGCAACGTCGTGCTCGACAAGTCGTTCGGCGCCCCCCGCATCACCAAGGACGGCGTCACCGTCGCCAAGGAAATCGAGCTTGACGACAAGTTCGAAAACATGGGCGCGCAGATGGTGCGCGAAGTCGCCTCCAAGTCGGCGGACGCTGCCGGCGACGGCACCACCACCGCGACCGTACTGGCCGCTGCCATCGTCAAGGAAGGCGCCAAGTCGGTTGCCGCCGGCATGAACCCGATGGATCTGAAGCGCGGTATCGATCTGGCGGTGGAAGCCGTGGTCGCCGACCTCGTCAAGAACTCCAAGAAGGTCACCTCGAACGAGGAAATCGCCCAGGTCGGCACCATCTCCGCCAATGGCGATGCCGAAATCGGCAAGTTCCTCTCCGACGCCATGAAGAAGGTCGGCAACGAGGGCGTCATCACGGTTGAGGAAGCCAAGTCGCTGGAAACCGAACTCGACGTCGTCGAAGGCATGCAGTTCGACCGCGGCTACATCTCGCCCTACTTCGTCACCAACGCCGACAAGATGCGGGTCGAATTCGATGACGCCTACATCCTGATCAACGAGAAGAAGCTCTCCAACCTCAACGAACTGCTGCCGCTGCTGGAAGCCGTGGTGCAGACCGGCAAGCCGCTGGTCATCGTCGCGGAAGACGTCGAAGGCGAAGCGCTCGCCACCCTCGTCGTCAACCGTCTGCGTGGCGGCCTCAAGGTTGCCGCCGTCAAGGCGCCGGGCTTCGGCGATCGCCGCAAGGCCATGCTGCAGGACATCGCGGTGCTGACCGGCGGTCAGGCGATCTCGGAAGATCTCGGCATCAAGATGGAGAACGTCACCATCGCCATGCTCGGTCGCGCCAAGAAGGTGATGATCGACAAGGAGAACACCACCATCGTCAACGGCGCCGGCAAGAAGGCCGACATCGAGGCGCGGGTGGCGCAGATCAAGGCGCAGATCGAGGAAACCACCTCGGACTACGACCGTGAGAAGCTGCAGGAGCGTCTGGCCAAGCTCGCCGGCGGTGTCGCGGTGATCCGCGTCGGCGGCGCGACCGAGGTCGAAGTCAAGGAGCGCAAGGACCGCGTTGATGACGCGATGCATGCAACCCGCGCGGCCGTCGAAGAAGGCATCGTGCCGGGCGGCGGCGTGGCGCTGTTGCGCGCTTCCGAGCAGCTCAAGGGCCTGCGCACCAAGAACGACGACCAGAAGACCGGTGTCGAGATCGTGCGCAAGGCTCTGTCCTGGCCGGCGCGCCAGATCGCGATCAACGCGGGCGAGGACGGTTCCGTCATCGTCGGCAAGATCCTCGAGAACAAGTCCTACAATTGGGGCTTCGACTCGCAGACCGGCGAATACGGCGATCTCGTCAAGAAGGGCATCATCGACCCGACCAAGGTGGTTCGTGCGGCGATCCAGAACGCGGCTTCCGTTGCCGCGCTGCTGATCACCACCGAAGCCATGGTGGCCGAACTGCCGAAGAAGAACGCCGGCGGCGGTGGCGGCGGCATGCCCCCCGGCGGCGGCATGGGCGGCATGGATTTCTGATTCATTCGCTCAGGCGATTACAAGAATGCAAAACCCCGGCAGCGATGCCGGGGTTTTTTCTTGGAATTCTCAAATTGAGGTAGTCTTACGGGCGAGGCGGATCATAACTAGAGATGACAATTTCCGATACGCGAACGGAGTATTTGAAATGTCTAGCCAAAGCATCCAAGATGAGAGAGAGCGTTGGACTTCTCTTTTACGATACGACGCCGAAATCTCCTTAGCGGCTGAAAGACTTCAGCCTTATGGACAAAAATGGATCGATGAATTTGCGAAGGCCTTTTTCGCTCTCAAAGAAGATAGAAAATATCTGTCGTCCATTGTGAATCGGCTGACCTTGGAGGCACAAGAGGAAATAAAAAGGGATTGGATCAGCCAAACGAAATATACTCATAACCGAGAAATAACCTCTATCCGCTCCTTTGAAATCTTGGAGAAAGCAGTAGCCATAGGATTTAGTTTGCGAGCGAACGAAGATCGCACGCTCGTCGCCCATAAAATCGGAATTGGCACAACCTACCTTTATTCTAATGCCGATATTGAGCGATTTGCGAGGATTCAAAAGCTTTGACCGCCTCTTGGCATTGGGCAGCCTCAGGTCCGGTTGGAAAGTTACCTGACTAAACCGGACTATCATCGGCTTTTGCCATCAATTGACTTCAACGACCACAGATTCATGCGCGACCCATGGTTTCCCGTAATTTTGATAGCGATCGTCTTAATGACGGTATGGCTTGGTATTGTCGGGCCTCTACCAGACGGCTTTTCTGCGTGGCTGCAAAAATGGCAAACTTTGGCGGCCGCGCTAGTAGCCTCCGCTGCTGCTTACATCGCGTTTCGCAATACAAGTCGAACGCTCAACCACTCTGAAAAACTAGAGAAAAACCGTCGCAACCGAAAGCACGCTGCGGTACGGGCCGTTTTGCCGCTGGCATTGGCTCAGGTGACCGGGTGCGCGGAGCGTTCGGCGCACGCCTTGAACGCCCTCATGCTGAAATGCGTCGGCGAGTCCCTTCCCGCGAAATCAGCTCCTGACGATATCGTCGAACCACTTCCTCCTGACACACTGAAGACATTAGCCGAACTTATCGAATACTCGGATACGGTAGACGTCGGCATAATCGAAGCAACGGTTGCTCGGATACAAATTCACGATTCTCGGATGCGGAGTCTGTTTCAAGACAATCATGATCTGTCAGGAAGCCGGATTGTATTGCGAACAGAGATCGAGGGCCGCATCATTGATGCGGCTTCGATTTATGCTGGTGCCGCCGCCGCTTTCGATTACGCAAGACGTCGGCAAGGGCTATTGCCGGGAGTACTGTCTTGGGACGCGGTGAGAGCCGCGCTCCGAAATATGCGCCTTTGGGACGATGAATATCCAAGGTTGTATGAAGCGCTGTCCAGCCGGGCGGCTCTTTCAGAGGGCCCGTTCGAAGCGTCGAATAGCAACGTGTCGCTGGGACACTAAATGCTTCCCTTGTTGTAGGTGGCATAAATGGAGACAACGATGGCGCGGTTGCGGACTCATCCGGGAGAAGTGTTGCGGGAGGAATATCTGGTGCCGCTCGGCCTGTCCGCGCGAGCGCTGGCGAAGGAGCTGGACGTTCCGGCCAACCGCCTGACCGAGATCATGCGCGGCACGCGCGACGTCACCGCGGATACCGCGATCCGGTTGGGGCGCTACTTCGGTACCGATCCACGGTTCTGGATGAACCTGCAGGCCGCGCACGATCTGTCCAAGGCGGAGTAGGCTCACAGCTACAAGAAGATCGTGCCGCGCCGGGCTGCGTGAACGCAGGGATCACGAGCGCGAACGCGGGTGCGATGGCAGACGCCATCAGACGCGAACCTCAGGCGACCCGCGCCCGGCCGCCTTGCTGATACCGGCTTTTGCTAATTTCGAAGATCACATTCGGCACGGTCCCCGACAACTCCCGGGTGAAGAGCCCGTCGCGCAGCACGCCGCCGATCTTTTTCATCGCGCCCTGGGAGCGCCAGTTTTTCTCGCCGACCCAGAAGATCACGGTATCGACGAAGCTGAAGGCATGATCGAGCATCAGCCGCTTGACCTCGCGATTGGTCGCGCCGCCCAATGGGAGCGGACCACGAACGTCCAGCCGATCTCGATCTCGCTGCGTTCCGCGTCATAGCCGTAATACCGGCTCGAGCCGATCAGCCCGCCGGTCGAGCGATCCACGAACACGAACGCCATTTTCGAGGCGACCGCGCTGTCGAAATACGCTCTGAACGCCGGCTCGGTGTAGCGATCGGACGCGGGATGCACCTTCCAGATCTCCGGATCGGAGCCTGCTGCGAACAGCTCCGGCCAGTCTGAGGCTGCGACGGGCCTAACGATTACGGTCGGGCCGGTCAGCGTTGGTTGGAAATCAGGCATCGACATCACTTGTAAATAACGTTGTTCAGCCCGGGCGCACAAGTCAATCGTTCAACGAACCACCGTCCCTATCCGCTCCGAACGAACGGCGGACGGCGAACGGGAATAGAAGATCAGCCCGGCACGCCGACGATGTTTTCCAGCGGGACGCAGCTATCGCCGAAGCGCAATCTGGAATCACAATTAACCCGTCATTCCGGGACGCGCCACTTGGCGCGGGCCCGGAATCCATAACCACCGATGTCAGTTTGAAATCCCGGGATAGAGATCCACCCATCCAGGGTTCTGTTCTTCGATCAGACGAATCTTCCAGTCACGCCGCCATTTCTTGAGTTCTTTTTCACGGGCAATAGCAGTAAGCGCGTCTTCGTAGATTTCGAACCAGACCAGCTTGTCCACGCTGTAGCGCTTCGTAAAGCCATCGGCGGCTTTGGTTCGGTGTTGGTATCCGCGCCGCACGAGATCGTTTGTCACGCCGAGATAGAGCGTGCCGTGCTTTTTGCTGGCAAGAAGGTAGACGTAGTAGACCATCGCGGGCATCGGTGGTTATGGATTCCGGGCTCGCGCCAAGGGCGCGCCCCGGAATGACGAGCGGTAGTGTGCGATCCCACGCGGTCAAAAGCAAATAGGCGGCGCCCCCCGCCTCATTCCACCCGTGCGACGACCGCCAAGCGCTTGATGCCCTGATTGCGGTAGGCGTTGAGGAAGGCGTTGTAGTCGCGGAACGAGACGCAGCCGTTGGAATCGCCGTTGGGGCCGAGCATGAAGGTGTGCGCGAGCAGACCGCTGCGGCCGTAGATCGCCTCGTCGCCGCCGATCGGGTTCAGCCGCAACGCCGGCACGCCGTGAAACAGCGCCTCGCGCGGCTTCAATTCGTAGATATGCGGCGGCGTCACGCCGCGCATCCTGATCTTCGCCGAAGATGGATCGTCGAGCTTGTCGCCGAGGCCGGAATGCGCTTCCAGCCTGGTGCCGTCGGGCAGGTAGACCATGTGCGCGGAGATATCGTAGACCGCGGTCGAGCGATCGTAGGGCGCCGATCCGCCGAGCGCCGGATTCTGGTTTTGACCAAGGCTGCCGGTGATGTTGGCGTCGGCGGAGGCGTAGGCCAACAGTGAGCCCTGCGACGGCTGCTTGCCCCAGAGCTTTTCAGAAATCGTCCGCTTCCCGCCGGAGGCGATCGACATCACGGCCGCTTTCGCGCGCTGCGCCATGTCGCGCACCGAAGTGCCCGGAGATTTCGCCGGCTTGGTCTCAATGGGGGGCGGCGGAACGGGAAGAGCTGCGACCTTGACAGGCGCGGCGGCGGGCGCTGCTTCCTTCGGCTTGGCCGCCTCGGCGACTTTCGGCGCGGCCGTCATCTTGGACGTTTCCTTGGACGCCTCGGCGAGCTTCGGCGGAGCTGCGTTCGCGGCATTCGACGCCACGCCTTGCGGCTCGGACGCGGCAAACCGTTCGTTGAACATGGTTGGAGTGATGGGTGCGACGGTCGCGGGCTTCGAAATCCTCGGAGCCGCTTCAGGCAGCGCCGCAAACACCTCGTTGATGGCCTCCGTCGCGGTCCGCGCCGTCGGCCCGGGCTGCGACTTGATGACGGGCTCGTCGTAGCGGGCGCTGCCCAGTGTCGGATAGACGCTGGCGGTCAGGATATTGGTATAGACGGTCCAGCCGCAGCCGAGCACGACGCAGGCGATGGCCGCGCCGCCGAACAAATTCTGCGAGATCGGTTTCCGGGATGAACGTCTTGGCTTGGACGCCGCGAAATCAACACACGCACTCGTACTCATTCACCTTGCGCCCAGACCATTTCCACTTTAGTTCCCCTCATTGCCGCCGCGCGGATAAGTCCCGGCGGAGCATTTCGCAGAGGCGCGGAGCGTCATTAAGGCGACTTTTAGTTAAATGCAGATTAAGTGCCGGCAGATGTGAGGCGTTGAGAAACATCGTTAACGCGAGCCGCACCGCGCGCGCGCCCCCCGCAAAATTACGGGACGCGCCGCCCGGGCGCGCTCAATACGTGAGCTTCGGATACCAGTCGGTTCCGCGTCCCTCCGGCGTCACATCCAAAATGGTCCAGAGCGGCATCAGGTCCGGCGCGCCGCGCGGATCCTGGCCGGGATCGGCGGACGCGCCGTTCATCTCGCCGCCCCAAAAATGCCGGATTGTGATCCCGTTTCCTTCGCTTCGCCGCGTGAACACGTTGAACGCGGCATCATCGCCGCCATCCTTGGTTAACGCATGATAATCGCGGCTGAACTCGCCGGAGATGTCCGAGTATAGCGGCAGATAATGCCAGCCGCGCTCGCGCTTGAACGCCTTCAGCCGTTCGATCGGCGAGCGCGCCACGACCGCGAGCGCCACGCGCTGCAGAATGTCCGGCACCTCGCCGTCCCAGGCACTCAAAAGCGACGTGCACATCGGGCACGGCCGCTCGCGCTGCGGGCCATACATGTAATTGTAGACCACGAGCGTGTCCTTGTTCCCGAACAGCCCGGCAAAGCTCAGGGGCCCCTGTTCGCCCTCGAACGCATAATTCTTTTTGACCTCGCCGCCCGGCGGCAGCGCGCGGCGCTGCTCGGCGACGCGTTCGATGTGGCGGCGAAGCTCGATCTCTTCCGCCAGCAACGCCTCGCGGGCGCGGCGATATTCGAGGCTTTCATTGGGAAAGCGAAAGCCGCTCGAGCGGGCAAGCTCGGCGGCGGGCTTGAGATTGGACCGGTCGGCGGATTTTTGGCTGGAACTGCTCATGGCGTGACCTCGGGCTTGGTGGGTTCCGAGATTACAAGACGTCGCGGCGAGGAGCGATCCGACAGGGCGGCGGATTATTTTTTCCCGGTCGTCATACGCGGGCTTGACCCGCGTATCCATCAATCTTCGAAGGAATCTTGCGAAGAAAGATGGATTGCCGGGTCAAGCCCGGCAATGACGAATCGTGAAGGCCCCGCCCTTCACTCCAGTTCCGGCGGCGGCGAGGAATCGAGCACGTCGCCCTTCGGTCCTTCCAGCAGATCCAGCGCGTAGGTCTCGATCGTCAGCGGGCCGCGCTTGCGCGGCAGTTCCGCGACCTGCTCGACGGTCGTGAACGCATCGTCCAGATACGGCCGCCCGCCGGGCCGCGCCTCGTCGACATAGAGTAGCTTGCCGGCGAGCAGCGCCGGGTCCGGCTCGGGCATGTTGACCCAGCGGATGCGCTGCGTCGGCTGCACCACGCAGGTGCCCTTGGGCAGATAGAACGCAAGCCAGGCGGTGGTGCCGTAATCGGGCGCCAGCACGCAACCAGCACCGACGCGCGCGCGCACCGCTTCGATCCCGGCGGCGAGTTCGCGCCAGCCGACACCGACGCTGCGCACCGTGGCGTCACGGCGATAGCCCGTCAGCACGCCAGTGTCGGCCTGCACGACCAGAAGCGCAAACATCACGATACCGGCCGGCGCAGCCCAGCGCGCACAGAAATCGACGACGCGTTGCTGGCGGGTCTCCCATCGCATGATATTGGCGGCGACCGCAGCCGCGATCGCGAAGGCCGGATAGACCGGCGCGAACCAATTCGCCTCGACGCGGGCATGCAGCGAATGCCAGACGAAATACGCAACGATGGTCCAGAAGGTCGCGGTGATCAGCACGCGCGCGGCGGACGCGCCGGCGTTGCGCCTTGCGAGCGCGTAAAGCCCCATCACGCCGAGGATGAACACCAGCGGCGTTGCGAACGCGATCTGGGTCGGGATCAATTCGCCGATGAACGCAGGCCTGAAATCCTCAATTCGCGCCCGCCCGATCTGCTTGATGAAGGAAACCCATTGGTGATCGGCGTTCCAGATGATGACCGGCGAGAACAGCGCCAGCGCAACCAGGCCGCCGAGATAGAGCCACGGCGAGACCAGCCAGCGCCGCAGCTTTGGAACGGCGATGAGCCAGATCAAGATCGCAGGACCGAAAAACATCGCGGTGTATTTCGACAACAGCGCCGCGCCGACCGCGGCGCCGACCGCAAGCCACCAGGCGCCGCGCCCGGTCTCCAGAACCTTGGCGAGAAACAACAGCACAAAACTCGAGGCCACCAACAGTGGCGCGTCCGGGGTCACGATCAGCGTGCCGACGGCCGCCATCAGCGTGACATTGAGCAGGATCGCCGCAGTCGCAGCCACCCGCCAGCCGCCGAACAGGATCGAGGCGGTGCGAAACACCGCCCAGCTCATCGGCAGCGCGAGCAAGATCGACACCAGCCGCACGCCGAGTTCGGTGTCGCCGGCAATCATGGTGCCGAGCCGGATCACCGCGGCGACCATGGGCGGATGATCGTAATAGCCGCCGGCGAGATGTTTCGACCACATCCAGTAATAGGCTTCGTCGAAGGTCAGCGGCGTCCAGGCGGCCGCCGCCAGCCGCAGCGTCACCAGCGCCGATATCGTCATCGCCGTGGTGCGGACCAGCCGCAAATCGCTTGGAGCCATCTAAACGTTCATCGCTTGCGCCAGACAAACAGCCCGGACATCGCGTAATTCCACACCACGCCCATCAGCGCGCCGGCCGCGCCGGCCAGCCACCAGATCGGCTGCTTATCGTAAACCGAGAATGCGACGCCGACATTGGCGAATAGTCCGACGCTGCAGACGAGATAAAACAGCAACAGACCGCGCACGATGGCAAAACCCTGCAGGCGCTGGTCGCGATAGGTGAGAAAATTGTTGAGGATGAAATTACTGGTCATGGCGACGATCGCGCCGTCGGCCTGCGCTTGCGGAAACGGCACGTCGAATAGTCTGAGCGCGATGAACAGCGCGGCCAGATGCACAAACAGGCCGAGCGAGCCGACCATCGCAAACATCAGGAAGCGCAGCGACACCACGTCATTGGTGAGTTTCGCGAGCACCAGCCCCAGGAAATCCAGCGCCACCATCGAATCGAGCTTGCTCTCGCCGTGCAGCCGCGAGCCGAAGCTGTAGGGAATCTCCTTAACGCGAAGATCGCCGCGCGCGGTGGCGACGATATCGAGCAGGATCTTGAAACCTTGGGTGGAGAGCTGCGGCGCCAGTTGTTCAAAACGCTCGCGGCGGATCATGAAGAAGCCGCTCATGGGATCGGCGATCTTGACCCCGAGAACGCGTTTTGCGACTTCGGTGGCGAGCGCGCTGGCGCCGGCGCGCTGCTTGTTAAAACTGTCGGCGCTGCCGCCTTCGATATAGCGGCTGCCGACCACGAGATCGGTCTCGCCGCCCTGCAGCAGCGAAAGCATCTTTGCGAGCTGCGTCTCGTCATGCTGCAGGTCGGCGTCGATGACCGCGGCGCAGGCCGCGCTCGAGGCCAGGATGCCCTCGATGCAGGCGCCAGACAGGCCGCGCCGCCCGATCCGCCGGATACAGCGGACACGCGAATCCTGCCGCGCCAGGCCGCGCACCACATCCCAGGTACCGTCAGGAGAATTGTCGTCGACGAAGATGACCTCAAAGGCCTTGCCCGCGAGCGCGGTCTCCAGCCGCCGAAACAGCGTGGTGACGTTGTCACGCTCGTTGAAGGTGGGGACGACGACCGAAAGCTCGGGCGAGGCGACCGCCTGCGTCGGGCTATCGAGGCCCGGTCTGATGGCTTCATTCATGAGGGCCAAGCGTATATCTGCGCCGCCCCGGGAAGCCAAGCCGCAGTTCTCAAAACCGGGGTCGGACGGGCGCGAAAGGGAGCCAAAAACGGCCCCAAAATGCCAACGACCACGAACAGGTGGGCGCGCGTACATCCGGCGCAGCCGAGCTATTCAGTGGTCGTCCCAGCGCCGGAGCTATCAAGCATCGACGTCGCCGTTGGCAGATAGGTGGGGACGATCGGGAGGTTCCGCAAGGGCACCCTGCCCGGCCTCGGGCGACCAGCGGCCTATTGCGGCACCTCTCGGACCACCGGCCCCCTGACCGGCGGCGGGGCCGGCTGTGCCGGTTGCTCGACCTTGATCTGATTCGCAGGCTTGCTCGTCTGTCCGATCGGTACGTAGAAAAACGCCATCCCCAGCGCGGCGATCGCGACAATCGCACCCAAAATTCTTGCTATTTTTTCCGAGTCCATCTCGATATTCCCGGCCGCCCCTAAAAAATCCACCCGAGGAAATAGTCATACAACGCTTTGCACATCATTTGGCAAAGCTATTTCCAATCCGGCAAAAGCTATTTCGGCGCCTTGTGCTTGATGAAGGCCGTCACGATGTCCTTTTGCGCTGCCGCGATAGCGCTGTTGGCGGTGGTCATATGGGCTCCCGCATCGACATCGGGAAATTGCATCGACAGGTAATCGACCAGCGTCACCCGGAAATTCTGCCGCTCGGACCGACATACGCTGGCGATCAGGGATGTAAAATCCGGTCCCGACAGGCCCTTGTTGCTGTCGCGGTTATACTCCTGCGCGAGGCAATTCCAGTAGGAGTCACGCCCCGTCACCGCGTCCCGATGCGCTTCCTCGATCTCGCCGGCCAAGGCAACATTGGACAAGGCAACAGCAGGCAGCATGGCGAGTAGAGCCAGGATAGTCGACCGCATCTTGTTCTCCTTTTTCGGTCATCCTAGCGTGAACGCCGGGCTGCCGTAAACGCGGACGCAAGCGTCGGAAGCGAACTGGTCAATCACGATTGATTTGACTAGGCTCGGGGGAGACCAGTTCCGTTCACGACGAGAGTAGCCGGTGAGCAAGTCCCCCAAATCCCCCGCAAAAAAGACCCCTGCAAGCAGAACGCCTGTGGCCAAGACGCACATGACCAAGGCGCCCGTAGCCGAGACGCCTGCAAGTAAGACGTCGGCAGGCGAGACGCCCGCAACCAAAACACCAACAAAGTCCGCGTCGAAAAATTCCGGAAACATCTACATCGGCGTCGGCGGCTGGACCTTTGCGCCGTGGCGCGGGGTGTTTTATCCGGAAAAGCTGACGCAGGCGAAGGAGCTGGAATATGCGGCGTCAAAGCTGACCTCGATCGAGATCAACGGCACCTATTACGGCTCGCAGAAGCCGGAGACTTTTCGCAAATGGGCGCGCGAGGTGCCGGACGGCTTTGTGTTTTCGGTAAAGGGGCCGCGCTTTGCCACCAACCGGCGGGTGCTGGCGGAGGCCGGCGATTCCATCAAGTATTTCTACAATACCGGCGTGCTCGAACTCGGCGACCGGCTCGGTCCGGTGCTCTGGCAATTCGCGCCGACCAAGCAATTCGACGAGGCCGATTTCGGCAAGTTTTTGGAATTGCTGCCGCGCAAGCTCGAGGGCCGCGAGCTGCGCCATGTCGTCGAGGTCCGCCATGCCAGCTTCTGCACACCCGAGTTCATCGCGCTGTTGCGCAAGTTCGAAACGCCTGTCGTGTTCGCCGAACACGGCTTCTACCCGGCGATATCGGATGTCGTCGGAGATTTTGTTTACGCGCGGCTGCAGAAGGGCAATGACGAGATTGCGACCTGCTATCCGCCAAAGGCGCTCGACGCCTGGGCCAAGCGGCTGCAATTATGGGCCGATGGCGGCGAGCCGGACGATCTGCCGCGCGTCGATGCCACGAGCGCCAGGAAAACCCCGCGCGACGTGTTCGCCTATGTGATCCACGAGGGCAAGGTGCGCGCGCCATCGGGCGCGATGGAATTGATCGAACGCGTGAAATAATCGGACGGCAAATGGCCAAGGCGAAAAAGCTCTTCACCATCGGCTATGAACAGACACCCGCCAAGGCCGTGCTCGACGAACTCGAGCAGGCCGGTGTGAAGCTGTTGGTCGACGTGCGCGCGATCGCTTCCTCGCGCCGGCCCGGGTTTTCCAAGAACCAGCTTGCCGCGGGGCTCGACGAGCGCGGTATTTCGTACTTGCATCTGCGTGGGCTCGGCACACCGAAAGATGGCCGCGAGGCCGCGCGCAGCGGCAAGTTCGACACGTTACACAAGATCTATGCGAAGCATCTGAAGACGCCGCAGGCAAAGGAAGAGCTCGACGAGCTGTCGGCGCTGGTCAAGAAATCCGGACCGGTGTGCATCCTCTGTTACGAGCGCGATCATCTGCATTGCCACCGGCGATGGATCGCCGAGATCATCGGGGATCGCGACGGGGTCAAGATCGAAAATTTGGCCGCGCCGCAAGTGTGAACGTCATTGCGAGGAGCCAACGGGTCGCGCGAACGCGCGCCCGATGACAGGCTCCGCGACGAAACAATCCAGCTTTTCATCCGTGGAACGAAAGCTGGATTGCTTCGCTTCGCTCGCAATGACGGTAGATGGTGCGGGTTCGCTCCTCACCCCTCCCCCGCCAATCGAAACGTGCCCTCCATCATCTGCACGCAATTTCCGCCGACATGGGCGGATGCGACGACGCCGTGTTCCTTCCGCACCCGCGTCAGCAGCAGGCTCGGCCGCCCCATGTCGACGCCCTGGCCGATGCGCAGTTTCAGTTCGCCATCGCGTTCGCTTGAGAGATCGGCGAGCAGCGCCGCGGCCGCGACGGTGGCGCTGCCGGTGGCGGGGTCTTCGGAAAGGCCGCTCGATCCCGGATGAAACATCCGCGCCTGCAGGTCGCATGGCTTTTCGCCCGGCGGCACGTCGCGCGTGTAGAAATAGACCGCGTCGCTGCCGTCGCACGGGAAGGTGCGGGCAAACGCGGCGGCGTCGGGTCTTGCGCGCTTCAGCGCCTCGCGCGACGTCAGCTCCACCATCAGGAACGGCAGCCCGACGGAGGCAATCAGCGGCGGATGCCGGTCGGCCCTCACATCCGCGGCCGACAGCGACAGGCAGGCAGCCGCCTGCTCGGCGAAAAATGCCGTCAACTTCTTGAGCGGCTGCGGCGCGGTGAGTTCGGCGCCGACCGCTCTGCCCTGCTCCGTCAGAACCTCAACCGGCACGAGGCCGGCGCCTTCCTCGAACCGGAATCGCCCAGGCGGTTTTGTCATCTGCGTCGCCAGCACAAAGGCGGTCCCGACGTTGGGATGGCCCGCGAACGGAATCTCGGAGCGAACGGTAAAAATCCGAACCTGCGCATCATGCGCGCTATCGCGCGGCGGCAGCACGAAGGTGGTTTCGGAATAATTGAACTCCGACGCAATCGCCTGCATCTGCGCGGTCGAAAGCCCGCCGGCATCCAGCACCACGGCAAGCTGATTGCCGCCGAAGGCGCGATCGGTGAAAACGTCGACAGTGATATAACGCCGCTGCATGTGATGTCTCCTCTATCCCAATTGCCACACCGCCATCGGATGGTCGTAGCCCCTGACCGGAACGTCGCCGAGCGACGTCGCGTCGCTGCCGTCTTCGCCGAGCGCGTCGCGAACCGCGGCCGAGATCAGAAGCTGCGAATTGAATTCTTTGTTCAGCGCCTCCAGCCGCGAGGCAAAGTTCACGGTGTCGCCGATCACGGTATATTCCTTGCGCCGGGGCGAGCCGATATTGCCGGCAACCACTTCGCCGACATGAATGCCGATGCCGATACGCAGCGGCCAGTGCGACGCCTCGTTGATGAATTCCATCGCGGCGAGCATTTCGCGGGCGGCTGCGACCGCGTGATGGGCGGCGTCGGCGACCTCGAACGGCGCGCCGAACAGCGCCAGAAAACCGTCGCCGAGGAACTTGTTGACGATACCGCCGTGGCGATCGAGGATTTCGACCAGCACCGCGAACGCGCCGTCGAGCCGGTCGACGACCTCCTTTGGCGAACGCGACCGTGCCGCCGCCGTAAAGCTGCGGAAATCGACGAACATCACGGCGACCCGGCGGATGTCGCTGTCGGTGCTCGGGCCCTCGAGCAGGAGCCGCTCGGCTACCTGCGGCGAAACGTGCTGGCCGAACAAATTGGTGACACGGTCGCGCGCGGTCGCGGCCATGATCGAGGCCGCAAACTGACGGCGCAACTGAACGCCGACCGCGCCCGCCAAAACCCCTGAAATCAGCAGCATCATGCTGCGCGCGCCGTGATAAAAACCGTCGGGCGGAGGATCGGTTGTGATCGCCGGGTGATAGAACATGGCGATGTAAAACAGCTCGGCCGCAGCGACAAAGCCGGTAAAGGTCGAGAGCCAGAAATCGAGCCGCAGCGTCGAGAGAATGATGAAGATGAAATAGGCGAACGGCATCACGAAGCCGAGCGCCTCGACCGGCCCCATCTTCTGGACATGCACCGCGAGCGCAACGGTCGGCAGCGAGGTCTCGATCAGCGCGCCCAGATATCGCCGGATCAGCGCGAGGTCGCGGTCGAGCCGGAGATGCCTTCGGATACTGCGATGCACCCAGAGCTCGAACAGGATGAACGGGATCAGGATGTAATTGAGATACCTCGGGTCGAACCGGCCACGCCAGATTCGATCGAGCTCCCCTGGATCGATCAGATCGACGGTCCAGAGGACGACGAGGAGAGATACCGCGGTGGCGATGAGCGCCTTGACCCGAACCAGTTCGGTCCGCATCACCTCGCGCATCAGGGCATGATCGAACTCGGCCGACACCGCCGACCGTTGTTCGTTTGACTTTTTGCCCCAGAAGCCAGCCATTAGATTCGCCTGTCATTCCGGGGCACGCGTAAGCGTGGGCCTGGAATCTCGAGATTCTCCGATGTGCAATTGCACATCGTAGTTCGTGCTGCGCACGGCCCGGAATGTCGGCGGTATCTAGCATCAATCGAGCGTGCGGCGGAAGCGCGTTACCGCGATGGTCATGGCAAACAACATCAGTGCAATCAGTGCAATTGCGTCATATTGCAAATTCTGCAGCGTCGCACCCTTCAGCATGATGGCCCGCACGATCCTGACATAATGCGTCAGCGGCAGGCCTTCGCCGATATATTGCGCCCAGACCGGCATGCCCGCGAACGGAAACATGAAGCCGGACAATAGAATACTGGGCAGGAAGAACATCATCGACAACTGCATCGCCTGCAGCTGGTTCTGCACGATGGTCGAAAACGTGTAGCCGATCGCAAGATTGGTGGTGATGAACAAGGTCGAGAGCAGCGCCAGCAGGAGAAGACTGCCGCGCACGGGAACGCCGAACAGCAACACGCCGATGCCGACGATCAGGGTTGCCTGGACGAAGCCGACCAGCACGTAGGGAATGATCTTGCCGAACATCACTTCGACCGGCTTGATCGGCATCGACAGCAGGCTCTCCATGGTGCCGCGCTCGATTTCGCGGGTCACCGACAGGGCCGTGAAGATCAGCATGGTCATGGTCAGGATGGTGCCGACCAGCCCCGGCACGATATTGAGCCGCGAGGAAGCCGCCGGGTTATAACGCGCATGCGCGCGAATCTCGAACGGCAGCGACGGCGGATCGCCGGCGTACAGATCATGCTCGAGCGCGGTCTGCACCACGGTGCCAAGCGCCCCCAGCGCCGAACTCGCCGCGATCGGATCGGTGGCATCGGCCGCGACCAGCAGCGCCGGATGATCGCCGCGCCGCACCGCGCGCTCGAACCCGCGTGGAATCTCCACGCCGAACAGGACCTTGCCCGACTTCAAGAGATTGTCGAACTCCGCGACGTCGTGCACTTCGTATGTGAACTGGAAATAGGCGGTGTTTTCCAGGGCTTTCAGGATCGAGCGCGCGAGGTCGGAGTCCTCCTGCAGGAGGACCGCCGTGGGCAGATTGCGCGGCGTGGTGTTGATGGCGTAGCCAAACAGCAGCAATTGCATCACCGGGATCATCACGATCATGCCGAACGAGACGCGGTCGCGCTTGAGCTGAATGAACTCCTTGATCACCATCGCAAAGCTGCGCCGCCAGAAGCCGAACCGCGGCTCGCCGGCATCGCTTCGACGGGTAACCTGCCCGGCAATGGCGCTCATTGGAAATTATCCTTCGAACGGGTCATCAGCTCGATGAAGACATCCTCCAGCGACGGCTCGCTATGCTGCCAGTGCCATCGCGTGTCCTCGCGATAGCGCGCGATGGTTGATTCCAGCGCTTGCCTGTCGCGGCCGGAAACATGCAGGCTGGTGCCGAATGGCGCCGCCATGTCGATGCCGGGCTTGCCGGTGAGTTCGTCCTGGAGCTTATGAAGGTCCTCGCCGGTCACGGTGTAGGTCGTCAGCGCCGATTTCGCGATCACCTCGTCCACGGTGCCGTGCGCCAGCAGATGCCCATAGGCGATGTAGGCGATCTCGTGACAGCGCTCGGCCTCGTCCATGTAGTGGGTGGAAACCAATACCGTCAGCCCATCGGCCGCCAGCGCATGGATCTCGTTCCAGAAATCGCGCCGCGCTTTCGGATCGACGCCGGCGGTCGGCTCGTCCAGCAGCAACAATTGCGGATTGGGCAGCGTGCAGGCGCCGAGCGCCAGCCGCTGCTTCCAGCCGCCGGAAAGCTCGCCGGCCAATTGGGCCTCGCGCCCGCTCAAGCCCAGCCGCTTTATCATGTCGCGCGCGGTGCCGCGCGCGTCGGGCACGCCGTAGAGTCTCGCAACGAATTCCAGATTTTCGCGCACCGACAGATCCTGGTACAGCGAGAAGCGCTGCGTCATGTAGCCGACCCGGCGCTTGATCTTGTCGGCGTCGCGGCGGATGTCGTAGCCGAGGCATGTCCCCTCGCCGCTGTCCGGCGTCAACAGACCGCAGAGCATGCGGATGGTGGTGGTCTTGCCGCTGCCGTTGGGGCCGAGAAAGCCATAGATGGTGCCGCGCTTCACCTGCATCGACAGATCATGCACCACCTCGCGGCCGCCAAAGGACTTGGTCAGACCCTTGACGTCGATCGCGACGTCGGACGCGGAATTGGTCATCGCGGTCATTGCTTGGCCGCAACCGGCGTCTTGGCGTTGACAAACACGCTGATCGGCTGGCCGACGCGCAGCGCGTCGGGGCGCGAGGGGCGGGCCTGGATCAGGTAGACGAGCTTGTTGCGTTCATCGAGGCTGTAGATGCCCGGCGGGGTATATTCGGCCGTCGTCGCGATGAAATAGATTTTTGCCGTGAGATCAGCCGAGCAGTTGTCGCAGGTGACGCGGACCTCGTCGCCGATCGCAAGTTTTGGCAGCTCCGTTTCCGGCACGAAGAAGCGCAATTTCATATTGCCGGGCGGCATGATCGACAGCACCGGCCGCTGCGCCTGCACCATCTCGCCCTCGCGGAAATAGATCTGCTGAATGACGCCAGAGACCGGCGCAAAACCGATGCGCCGCGCCAGCCGTGTCTGCGAGGTGACGACATGCGCTTCCGCCACGCGCAGCGCGGAAACCGCGGCGTCGAGATTGGCCTGGGTCCCCGAGCCGGTCTTGCTCAAGGAGGCGGCGCGGTCATAGCTCTGCTGGGCGTTGGCAAGGGTTGCCTTGTTCTGGTTCAGGTCGGCCAATTGCAGATCATCGTCCACGGAATAGATTTGTTCGCCGGCCTTGACCTCGTCGCCCTCGCGCACGTTTAGCTTGGTGACGCGCCCGGCTTCGTCGGGACTGACGAAGATCATGTCGGCCTCGACCCAGCCCTGGAAGCCGGGATCCCGGTGTTCGTTGCAGCCGGCGAGCGGTACTAAAAGCGCAAGCGCCGCCAAAACCTGCAAAGCCCTTCGCGACGAAGTCATGTTGCCCTCCGTTCGCCGAAAATCAGGTCGAGATGCACGCGAAACATCTCGCTCGCATCGAGCGACGCGTGCCGGGCGAACAATCCCTGCCAGATCACCGCGACAATGACCGGGGCGACCACGATCTGAGGAAACTGCGCGAGACCCTCCTGCCGGATTTCACCGCTCTTGATGCCGAGTTCGATCAGCGCCCGCATGCCGGCGAGACCGCGCGACACCACCTCGCGGTAGTAGAAATCGGCGACGTTCGGAAACCTGGCGCCTTCGGCGACGATCAGGCGGAGGATGTCACCGCGCCGCGTCGACACCACCTCGCGTGCGAAGGTCTGCGCAAAATTTTCCAGCGCCGCGCGAACCGATCCGCCCGGCGGCGGCGGTGCGGCAAGACGGCCGATCAGCGGCACCAGCGCGGTCCGCACCAGCTCCTGGAACAGCGTCTCCTTGTCGGCGAAGTGCAGGTAGATCGTGCCCTTGGCGACGCCGGCGCGGCTGGCGACATCGTCGAGCCGGGTCGCGGCATAGCCGCGCGCGATGAATTCATCGAGCGCCGCCTCGATGATGGCCTGGCGCCGCTCCGCGGCACGTGCGGCGCGGCTGGATGCGGGTTTGGGCGACGCCGCCTCCGGCAGGGCCGGCGCTGACGGTTTGGCTGACGCGGCCTTCTCGGCGCGCTGGCGCTTGGCTGGCATCGACGGGTCTTCCTCCCTGGCACGGCCCACGCGCTTGACAGATCAAATATGACTGACTAGTCAGTCATTGTCAATTAGGAAGCGATGAGGATCGTTGACGCGTCGTCGTGATTAAGGTTGGCGGCTGATCAAACGGCCTTCGCTGGGCGGCCAAGCCGGACACCGGATCGCGCTGACGGCGCTGGACGCGGAGATTGAAGCGATCGGCTAGCCGTGAAACTTCAAGCCATCGACGATCTTGTCGATCACCTTGCGCTCGGCGCGCATGGCGAGCCCAACCAGATTGAGATCAGCGCGGATCACCGCCCTCACGGCCGCGCGGTTGGCGGCATCATGCGTGGTCTTGAACATGTCCTCGGTGTAGACCGCAGGCTTGACGTTGCGCGCCAGCGCCCGCTCGAGCGCGCGGGTCAGCGCCGGGCGATCGGCGCCGTAGATCAGGATCGGCTGGCCGATCAGCGCGAGATATTTTGTTCCCGAGCCGTCTTCGTAAGCTTCGCCGATGCATTCCGGAAACGCCGCCGCGATGCCCGAGGTCAGGAAGGACGCGACGTTGAGCTTCTGCCACGCCTCAAGGTCGGTCCTGATCACAACCGCGATTTTGGTGTCGAATTGCATGATGCTCCTGCGTCATTCCGGGGCGCGTCGAAGACGCGAACTACGATGTGCAATTGCACATCGGAGGTTCGATGCTTCGCATCGCCCCGGAATGACTGTCAAGGAAATCACCCCTTGGCGTCGCAGGCCCAGGCGCGGATCACGCATTCCTTGCCGCCATATTCGTAGCATTTTTTCGTCGCCTCGTTGAGCGAGGTCGAAATGTGCGGCTCGACCGCGTAGCCGTGGGCGCCGCAGGGGTTGGCCATGTCGATTGAAAATGCCGCGCAGGCGCGCTTCATCGTCACCGCCGTGCAGTCGCCCTTGCATTGTTTCAACGCGGCCACGCGCGCGGCGTTCTCGGCCGGATAGTCATAGGCCTGGCCATAAGCACCGCATTTGCCGATCGCAAACGCACCCGCGGCCCAGGCTTGCGTGACGAATCGCGATGCACCGAGCAGTAACGTCAGCGCAAGGATGAACAGCGCGCGGCGTTGCGCGACGGCAGTCGAAACGATCAAAATCCCCTCCCCCGAGGCCAGGCGGCCGCAAACTTAAGGGGAAGGACGTTTCAACTTGGTGAACGAGAGATTGAAAATGGAGACGCGGTTATCCCCGCCGCGCCGCCTCGAGCGCCTGCGGGGTGTCGATATCCAAAAAGGCGCCATGACCGTCGACCGGGACTTCCGAGACCGCCTCGCTGTGCCGCGCGATCAGGTGACGGGCGCCGATATCGCCGTCGAGCGTCGTCAATTCGTTGAAGAAGCGGCGCGACCACAGGACCGGATTGCCGCGCCGGTTATCGCTGACCGGCACCGCGATCAGATTGCCGCGCTCCGGCACGAACGCCTCGATCAGGCGGTCGATCAGGTGGGCATCGATCAAGGGCATATCGCCTAGGCAAATCACCGCACCGTCGGCATTTTCCGGCACCGCCGCGATGCCGGCGCGCACCGAACTGGCGAGACCTTCGGCGAAATGCGGATTTCGGACGAACTTTACCTTCAAGCCAGCCAAAACCTTCTCGACCTGTTCGGCCTGATGGCCGGTGACGACAATCACGTCTTGCGCCTTCGAGGCCAGCGCCTGCTCGGTCACGATTCGCACCAGCGGCCTGCCGCCGAGTTCGGCCAATAGCTTGTTGGGACCGCCCATCCGGGTCGAGCGACCGGCCGCGAGAATGACCGCGGCGATATGGCGGTTGCTATCTGCAGCAAGACTCGCGCGCGGCTGCGGCCGGGTCACGATTTCCATCAATAGGCCGCCGACGCCCATGCCGGTCAGTTCGGTTCGCGTCACCTTGAGGCCGGCGAGCAGGCGCATCAGCACCCAGTCAAAGCCGTTCTCGACCGGCGAGCGCGCGCAGCCCGGCGCGCCCAGCACCGGCACGCGGCCGGCACTGCCGATCAAGAGCAGGTTTCCTGGATCGACCGGCATGCCGAAATGCTCGATCGCGCCGCCGATGCCGGTGATCGCCGCCGGAATCACGTCGCGCCGGTCGGCGATCGCGGACGCCCCGAACACGATCACAAGCTCTGCGCCGAGGGCGAGCAATTCCTTGATCGACGCCGCCAGCGCCGCCTCGTCATGCGGCACGCGGCGCTCGGCGATGATGGTGGCGCCGGCCGGCGCCAGCCGCTCGGCGGTGACCCGCAAGGTTTTTTCCACCACTTTCGGCGCCAGCCCCGGCAGCAAGGTCGAGACGATGCCGACGCGTTTAATCACGTAGGGCGCGATCCGCAGCGCGCCGCCGCTGGCAGCCTCAACCGCGGCGTCGCGCAGCTTTCCTTCGACCCCGAACGGAATGAGTTTTACCGTGGCGATCATCTCGCCTTCGACCACCGGCTTATAGGCGGCGAGCGTCGCAAACGTGATGGCTTCGTCGACGCCGTTGATACGATCGACCTTGGCGCGGTCGACCACCAGCACGCCGGCTTTGGCCGCGAACAGATTGGCGCGGCCGGTAAAGGCGCGCTCGACATTGACGCCGTCGCCGGCGACGGCTTGCGCGATAGAGGCGGCGGCGGCGTCCTCGGAGACGTCGCCCTCCTCCAGCCGCACCACCACGATTTCCTTGACGCCGGCGCGGGTCAGCGCCTCGACTTCGGCATGACCGATGGTGGTGCCCTTCTTGAGCACCAGCGATCCCTGGCGCAGCGTATGAACGGTGACGCCGCCCATCGCCTCCAAGGGGCTGGCGGGACCGAATTTCATGCCGCCGCCTCTTTCTCTTTCGCGGGCAGCCGCAGTTTCGCGGTGATCTCGGCCATGATCGCGACCGCGATCTCCGACGGAGAAACCGCGCCGATCGGCAGGCCGATCGGGGCATGAATGCGTGCGATGTCCGAATCCTTCGCGCCCTGCGCGCGCAGGCGCTCGCCGCGCTTGGCGTGGGTTTTTCGCGAGCCGAGCGCGCCGATATAGAAGCAGTCGCGCTGGAAGGCGTGCAGCAATGCCGGATCGTCGATCTTGGGATCATGCGTCAGCGCCACGAACGCCGTGTAGTGGTCGACATCGAGCGGCGGCAGCGCCACGTCGGGCCATTCGGCGATCAGCGGCACATCGGGAAACCGCTCCGGGCTCGCAAACGCGGTGCGCGGATCGACCACGGTGACGTCATAGTCGAGCGAGCGCGCCAGCGGCGCCAGCGCCTGGCTGATATGGACGGCGCCCACGATCACGAGCTTGGCGGTCGGTGCATAAACATTGAGGAACAGCTTCTTGTCGCCGGCCTCGATCATGCCGCTCTTGCCCATCCGCAATTGTTTTGTCAGTTCAGCGCGCAGGGGGTCAGTGACAAAATCGGCGGCCTTGACCAGCCGCTGCTGTCCATTGTCGGTATCGGTCACCAGGATCACCGGCCGGCGCGCGGCGCGCTCGGCATTGAGCTCTTGCAGCGTCTGAAGCTTCACGACTGGCCCACCTTCTCGACAAACACCCGGATGGTGCCGCCGCAGGACAGCCCGACATTCCAGGCGGTCTCGTCGGCGACGCCGAATTCCAGCATTTTGGGCTGGCCGCTCGCGATCACATCCAGCGCTTCGGTGACCACCGCGCCCTCGACGCAGCCGCCGGACACCGAACCTAGGAACGTGCCGTCGTCGTTGATGACGAGGCTCGAGCCGGCCGGCCGCGGCGCCGAGCCCCAGGTTTCGACCACGGTTGCCAGCGCCACGCCGTGACCGGCCTTTTGCCAGTCCTCAGCCGCTTTCAGAATGTCTTCGTCGCGATTGAGCATGGAAAACCTCATTTCAGGCTGCGGAGCGGATCAGGCTGCGGTGATGCGGCGGCGGCACCGAGGACAGTGCTTCGATCAGCCCCTCGATAGAACTCAAATTATGTACCGGGCGGAATTCGTCAACGTGCGGCAGCATCATTTTGATGCCCTGCGCCTTGGCCTCGAAGCCGCCGTAACGCAGCAGCGGATTGAGCCAGATCAGGCGGCGGCACGACCGATGCAGCCGGTCCATCTCGAACTCCAGTTTGGCGTCCGCCTCCCGCTCCAGCCCGTCGGAGATCAGAAGCACGATGGCCCCCTGACCCAGCACCCGCCGGCCCCACAATTTATTGAAGGTATGCAGCGAGGTGGCAATGCGGGTGCCGCCGGCCCAGTCCTCGACGCACGAGGAACAGCTCGCCAGCGCCTCGTCGGCATCCCGCGCCCGCAAGCTGCGCGTCACATTGGTCAGTCTGGTTCCGAACAGAAACACCGACACACGCTTGCGGGCGTCGGTGATGGCATGCAGGAAATGCAGGAACAACCTTGTGTATTCGCTCATCGAGCCGGAAATATCGAGCAGCGCCACGATCGGCGCCGGCTTGTCGATCCGCCCGAGCTTATGGATATCGATGATGTCGCCGCCGGTGCGTAACGACCCGCGTAGCGTACGGCGCATGTCGAGCCGCAGGCCGCGCGGATCCGGCTGGTAGCGGCGGGTGCGCAATTCGGCCTGCGGCAATTTCATCTGCGCGATCGCGCGGGTCACTTCCGCGATCTCGGCCGCGCTCATCTGCGCAAAGTCCTTTTTCTGCAGCACTTCCTTGTCGGATACCGAGAGCCGGAGCTCCTGCTCCTGGGCCTGCGGCACCTCGCTGGTCCGGGGCTGCGACAGCGCCTCCTGGACCCGGCGCGAGGCCGGCGGCGGCTTCTTCTTGGCGTGCTCCGGCAGCGGCACCGAATCCAGCATGTGCTTCCAGTCCTCGGCGGCGCGGAAGAACAGGTCGAACGCCTGCGCGAAAATCAGCGCATGCTCGTGGCGCTTGACGAAGATCGCCTCCAAGGTCGTGAACACATCGGCGCGGTTGCCGATCTCGATCAGGCGCAGCGCCTTGAGGGCATCGATCACCGCACCGGGACCGACGGGAACCCCGGCCGCGCGCAGCGCGCGGGCGAAGCCGATGACGTTGTCGGCGATCAGGCCGGTGACGGGGGTGGGGTTCGAGGTGGTCATTGTTACAAACCCCATCGTCATTCCGGGGCGCGCGGCAGCGCGAACCCGGAATCTCGCGCCGTAACTTCTGGATTCCGGGTTCACGCTTTGCGTGCCCCGGAATGACGGCAGTTTGTTACGACGCGCGAACTAACTCTCGCTCGTCGCCTCTTTCAAAACCTTTTGCAGCGCGTCGCCCTGCATCCGCGTGATGTCGTCCTGGTATTTTAACAGCGCACCGAGGGTGTCGCCGACCACCTGCGGGGTCAGCGAGCGGGCGTCGAGTTCGGTCAGCGCGGTCGCCCAATCGATGGTCTCGGCGACGCCCGGCGATTTGTAAAAATCCTGGTCGCGCAGCGCCTGCACGAAGCCGACCACCTGCTGCGACAGTTTCGCGGAAATGCCGGGCACGCGCGACTTGACGATCGCAAGCTCGCGCTCGGCATTGGGATAATCCACCCAGTGATAGAGACAGCGGCGTTTCAGCGCGTCGTGGATTTCGCGGGTGCGGTTCGAGGTGATGACGACGATCGGCGGCTGCGGCGCTTTCACGGTGCCGAGTTCGGGGATCGTCACCTGGAAGTCGGAGAGGATTTCCAGAAGATAAGCCTCGAACGCCTCGTCGGCGCGGTCGAGTTCGTCGATCAGGAGCACCGGGGAGCCTGCGACATCCGGTTCCAGCGCCTGCAACAGCGGCCGCTTGATCAGATAGCGTTCGGCGAAAATGTCGGACGATAGCTGATCGCGATCGGTATCGCCGGCCGCTTCCGCAAGCCGGATCGCGATCATTTGCGCGGCGCTGTTCCACTCATAGACAGCGGAGGCAACGTCGAGGCCTTCGTAGCACTGCAACCGGATCAGCTTTCGCCCGAGCGCCGCCGACAGCACCTTTGCGATCTCGGTCTTGCCGACGCCGGCCTCGCCTTCGAGGAACAGCGGCCGGCCCATGCGCAGCGACAGATAGGTCACCGTCGCCAGCGAACGCTCCGCGAGATACCCGCGCGAGGTCAGCAGTTCGAGCATCGCATCGACGGAAGAAGGCAGCGCCGATGCAGTCATTTGAGTGCCAATCTTGATGAGCGAGAACCGGGCAATGTCAGCCCTTGGCGGTCGCGGCTTCGACGGCACGGCGCGCCATTACCGCGATCAGATGGGCGCGGTATTCCGCGCTGCCATGCAGATCGCTATTTAGTCCCTCGGACGGCACCGTCAACCCGTCGAGTACTTTCGGCGAGAAGCGTTTTTTCAAGGCTTCCTCGAACGAGGTGACGCGGAATACACCCTCGGAGCCGGCGCCGGTGACGGCGACGCGCACGTCCGACGGACGCTTGGCGACGAAGACGCCGACCAGCGCGTAGCGCGAGGCCTGATTGCGGAATTTGATGTAGGCGGCCTTCTTCGGCAGCGGGAACATCACCTTGGTGATGATCTCGTCGCTCTCAAGCGCGGTCGTGAACAAGCCCTGAAAAAATTCTTCCGCCTTCAGGCGGCGCTTGTTGGTGACGATGGTGGCGCCGAGCGCGAGTACGGCCGCGGGATAATCGGCGGTCGGATCGTTATTGGCGAGCGAGCCGCCGATGGTGCCCTTGTGGCGTACCGCGGGATCGCCGATCATGCCCGCAAGCTCGGCCAGCGCCGGGATCGCTTCGCCGACAACAGCCGACGTGGCGACATTGGCATGTTTTGCGGTCGCGCCGATCACCAGCGAGCGGCCCTTGATTTCGATGCCGTCGAGCCCCTCGATGTGCGAGAGGTCGATCAGATGCGGCGGACTGGCGAGCCGCTGCTTCATGACCGGCAACAAGGTATGGCCGCCGGCGATCACCTTGGCGTCCTCATTCTTGAGCAAGAGATTGGCGGCCTGCCGCACGGTCGCCGGACGATGATATTTGAATTCATACATAAGGTAATCCTTGGGGTATTCCTGATCGCCGTGCGCTGACGTTCTTTAAGCGAGATCGGAGTTCGCCATCGCCTTGGCGCCCGCCGCGATCGACGCAACGATATTCTGGTAGCCGGTGCAGCGGCACAGATTGCCTTCGAGCTCCTCGCGGATGGTGTGGTCGCTTAGATCGTGGCCCTTGCGGTGGACGATATCGACCGCGGTCATGATCATGCCGGGGGTGCAGAAGCCGCATTGCAGGCCATGATGCTCGCGGAAGGCTTCCTGCATCGGATGCAGCGGCGCGCCGTCGGGCGCGAGGCCCTCGATGGTCTTGACCTCATGGCCGTCGGCCATCACCGCGAGCGTGGTGCAGGATTTCACCGCATTGCCGTCAAGATGGACGACGCAGGCGCCGCATTGCGAGGTGTCGCAGCCGACATGGGTGCCGGTCAGCCGCAGATTCTCGCGCAGAAACTGCACCAGGAGCGTTCTGGGGTCGACATTGGCATTGACGGGGTTGCCGTTCACGATCAGCGAAATTTTGGTCATTCAGCACTCTCTTCAGCGGTTACCGCCGCATTGCGCGGCAGCACGCTCATTAAAATCATTCCACAGGCCATAATATGGGCCATCCCGGCAATGAGCAACCTCACCTGGGGCATGGCTTGACATGACTTAGCGGGACTTTCGGTAGAGGGCTAACCCTGTACCGCCTTGGCGAAATTCGCAAAGAACTCATCGGCCAGTTTCTTGGCCGTACCGTTGATCAGCCGCTGCCCGAGCTGGGCAAGCTTGCCGCCGATCTGCGCCTCCACATCATAGCTCAACAGCGTGCCACCGTCCTTTTCGGCCAGCGCCACCGTGGCGCCGCCCTTGGCGAAGCCGGCGACGCCGCCCTCGCCCTCGCCTGAAATCTTGTAGCCGTTGGGCGGGTCGAGATCGCTCAGCGTCACCCGCCCCTTGAAGCGCGCCGACACCGGCCCGACCTTCATTTTGGCGACCGCGCGGAAACCGTTGTCCTCGGTTCTTTCCAATTCCTCGCATCCGGGGATGCAGACCTTGAGCACTTCCGGATCGTTCAATTTGGCCCACACCGCCTCGCGCGGCGCCGCAAGCTGGACTTCGCCGTTCATTGTCATGGCCATGGGGATACCTCCGGATCGCTTCGCCTGTTGCCCCCAAGTAAAGCACAGCTGGCTCAAAAGAAAGGGGACGGATGAGGGATGAGCGATGCATATTCGCAAGCGCAGCACGCCTGCCGGGCATCTTGAGTTTGTGCTTTGGGATTGGCAGAGGCAGGCCGGGATGGTTAGGTCGCGCGCATCATGAGCACTTCCCTCTCCCCCTTGCTGGCGCCGATGCTGTCGAGCGCCGCCATGCGCGCCGTCTGCGACGATGTCGCCTATCTGCAGCACATGCTCGATTTCGAAGCAGCGCTGGCGCGCGCGGAAGCCGCAACCGGCGTTATCCCCGCGAACGCGGTGGCCCCGATCGAGCAGGCCTGCAGGGCCGAGAAATTCGACCTTGCCGCCCTGGCCGAGGCCGCGACCCGTTCCGGCAATCTCGCAATCCCGCTGGTCAAGGTGCTCACCGCCGCCGTCGCCAAGGCCGATGCCGACGCCGCGCGCTATGTGCATTGGGGCGCCACCAGCCAGGACGTGATCGATACCGCCGCCATGCTGACCTTGCGTGCCGCCATCGATGCGCTCCTGCCCGATGTCGATCGCGCCATCGCGGGATTCGCCAAGCTCGCGCGAAAACATCGCGACACGCCGATGGTGGCACGGACCTGGCTGCAGCATGCCTTGCCGATGCCGCTCGGCCTAAAGCTTGCGGAATATGCCGCGGCCTTGCATCGCTCGCGCTTGCGGTTGCAGCGCTTGCGCTCCGACGGGTTGGCGTTGCAATTCGGCGGCGCCGCGGGAACCTTGGCCGCGCTCGGCGACAAGGGAATCGTGGTCGCCGAAAGCCTGGCGCGCGAGCTGAAATTGCCGCTGCCGGAGGCGCCCTGGCACACCCATCGCGACCGCGTGGCGGAGGCGGCCTCGGTGCTTGCGATCATCGCCGGAAGTTGCGGCAAGATCGCCCGCGACGTTTCGCTGATGATGCAGACCGACGTCGCCGAGGCATTCGAGCCGTCGGGCGAAGGCCGCGGCGGCTCTTCCACCATGCCGCACAAGCGCAATCCTGTCGCCGCCGCGACGGCGCTGGCCGCTGCCACCATGGCGCCCAATCTCGCGGCGACGATTTTTGCGGCCCAAGTGCAGGATCACGAGCGCAGCGCCGGCCCCTGGCACGCGGAATGGCCGACCATGCCGAATTTGCTGCTGGTCACCTCGGGGGCGCTCGCCGCGATCGTCGACATCGCCGAAGGGCTGGAGGTCGATGCCGCCCGGATGCGCGTCAATCTGGACGCGACCGGCGGGCTGATCATGGCCGAAGCCGTGACGATGGCGCTGGCCGAGAAGATCGGCAAAAGCGAGGCCCATCATCTGGTGGAAGGCGCCAGCAAAAAGGCCGCCGCCGAGAAAAAAGGCCTGCGCGAGGTGCTGGCAAAGGATACAAAGGTCACGGCGCATGTGAGTGCGGACAAACTGAAAAAACTGTTCGAGCCGATGGCCTATCAGGGCGCCTCGCAGGCCCTGATCGACCGGCTGCTCGCCTCGCTCGACGACAAATAGTCCGGATGTCATTTGCCGGGCTTGACCCGGCAATCCATCATCCTGGATGGACTCTGTTTTTAAGATGGATGCGCGGATCAAGTCCGCGCATGAGGAGTACAAAATGCCGATGATCGATGCCGACGGTTGCCTGCTCAACGTGTCGGTCGAGGGCCGCGACGGCGGGCCGACCCTGATGCTGTCGAATTCGCTCGGCTGCACCTTGCAGATGTGGCAGCCGCAGATGAAGGCGCTGACGCAGCTGTTTCGCGTGATCCGCTACGACCGGCGCGGCCACGGCAAGTCCGGCGTGCCGCCGGGCCCCTATTCGATGGAGCGATTCGGCCGCGACGTGCTGGCGATCCTCGATGACCTCAACATCGAGAAGACCCATTGGTGTGGATTGTCGATGGGTGGCATGGTCGGACAATGGCTCGCGGCCAATGCGCCGGAGCGGTTTGGAAAAATCATTCTGTCCAACACCGCCTGCTACTATCCCGATCCGACCAATTGGCAAAACCGCATCAAGGCGGTGAAGGAAGGCGGCATCGCCGCCGTCGCCGATACCGTGATCGCAAGCTGGCTGACCGCGGATTTTCGCGAGCGCGAGCCGCAGACCACGGCGAATATGAAGGCGATGCTGATGGCCTCGCCGGCCGAGGGCTATGTCGCCTGCTGCGAAGCGCTGTCCACGCTCGATCAGCGCGCGCTGCTGCCCAAGATCAGGAGCCCGACATTGGTGATCGCCGGACGCCAGGACATGGCCACGCCGATCTCGGCCGGTGAATTGATCCGCAGCCAGATTCCCGGCGCCAGCCTGACCATCCTCGATGCCGCCCATATTTCCAACGTCGAACAGCCGCACGCGTTTGCCGACGCCGTGGTCGGCTTTTTGACGCAACGCTAGAGTTCGGAATCGAACTCTCGGCAAATAAAGTGATGCTCGACCGAAGCGAGGGAGCTGATTCAGCAACATCAAGCATTGTGGTCGTCGTCAAAGGCAAAACTCATTTGTTCGCCGAATACGCGTTCTAGCAATACTTGAAAGGTTCTCTTGTCCGGCGATGCACGCAATAGTGTCATGACGCTTACTACTTGCGTCTTGAAATGCTCCAACCCGATTTTGTCGGTCAGAAATTGGTGATGCCTGTGTTTTCTTTGATATTTCGCGCCACTTGGATTTTTTGCATCCAATTCCGGCAAGACAGGCGTCGACAACTTCTCATAGATCAACTGGCGGATGAGTTTACCCGCATATCGCGGACCGCGATTACTCTGGGAGTATGACCATCCATAAACCCGATAAATTTCCTTCGTGAACTCAGGTGGTATGGTTCTCGCCCATGGGCGATGCTCAGGACGGATATAAGCTTCAAGAATTTTTTGGAGTTCGTCGCTGTCTCTCTTAGTTTGGTATCCGGTTGCCTCGTCGATCAAGGCGATCAAGCCAATCCGCGTGAGACTCGAAGTGATTACGCGGCACTGAAAGGCTATGCCTTTTTGCTGTGTCTGGAGTTCTCCAGCATTGTCGGCAGAGATTACAGCCTCAGCGATGTCGATCAACGTATCAGAGTCAAATCCGTAAGCAAAAGTCTTGCCGATTCGAAATCTGATCGGATTGCGGACTCTCTCGTGTAAATCACTTGAGACAAATGGCTTAATGAACTTTCCCGAGATAAAGAGTTCAAGTCGACTCATACCCCTTTTCATCGAACCACCACGAGCGATGTTGAGGGTATCGACCATTCCACCCATCGTGATCACTCTGCGACCGTCATCTAGGACATAACACGGTACCTGGATATCAGCGATGCGAATTGGTCTGTCCGCTGCTCCAGAGATGGCCTTTGGTGGAGCGTTCTCCCATCGACTCTGCGCTGCTGTCCGAGCGATACGGCTGCGGTCTTCTGGCGCTAGGAGTTCAGCGCGCGCCTTGCCGCCCTTGCTTTGTGGTGTGTCGTCCATGGCGAATCGCTCCATGCTTGCTGCACCGCAACTCTTATGCTTGCTGGCAACAATAAGCAAGCATTTCTTCAGCTTGCAGGAAATGCTTGCTATAATGGCGAGGACGACAAATGGACGTTCGCATTGGAAAAATTAGGACTCAATGTTATATGTTCGCGAAAGGACCATCCGAATGACTGACGCCCAGCGCACAGCAATCAAGATTTTGATTGAGCGGCACACTACCGCCAATACGGCATCCCCGGAAATTGCCCGGGCGGCTCTTATTGGAGAGGGCATTTATACTAGTTCAGGAACGATCGCCCCTGAATATGGTGGGGAGAAGAAAGCCGCTAACGAAAAGTCGTGACGCGGCTAAATACATCGTTCGTATTGGGATATCATGGCTGCGACAAGGCCATTGGGCTACAGGCCGTAGCCGGTAAACTAGACTTAATTCAGAGCGAAAGAGCTTACGATTGGCTTGGCCCGGGAGTATACTTCTGGGAAGGTGATCCGTTGCGCGCCCTAGAATGGGCACAGTCGAAAAAATTCAACGAACCATTCGTTGTTGGCGCTGTGATCGACCTTAGAAATTGTCTCGATTTGATGGTGCGAGAAAATTTGGATTTGTTGGCATCGGCTTATGACGGCTATGTCGCACAACAAAAAAAGTCCGACCTGAAGATACTCGAGAATAAAAGCACCCGCGACTCAAAGTCTGGAGACGATAAAAAACTTCGCTTTTTAGATTGCGCCGTAATTACGCATCTACATAAAATTCTTGACGATGAGCAATCGGCCCCGAGCCGGGATCTTCCAGCACTGGTCCAGCCCTTTGATTCCGTCCGAGGCCTATTCGAGGAAAAACCGGAGGTTTATCCGGGAAGCGGATTTTTTAAGAACACGCATTCACAGATAGCTATTAGAAATCTCGACTGCATCGTTGAGATCTTTGTCCCGCGAAAATTTCATTCGGTCGTCTAACTTTGGTATGTTTTCGCGCAAAACTGGAGGACGCGCTTCACAATCCACCGGCCGCAATGATGCGCCCCAGTCGGCCACCGCCGCGAACTCAATCTCGCCTTTACCGTTGGGATGCCGTGGCTTTGACGCATAATCATTGAGCAACGTCGTCGGGCTTGGAGAGAACAACGATGGACGACCAGAAGCGCCGTGACGACGGCATGATCCAGCGCCGCAAGGTGCTCGGCGATGCCTGGGTCGACAAATCGATCGTCAACAAGAATTCGTTCAACGCCGACTTCCTCGACCTGATCACGCGCCACGCCTGGGGCGAGATCTGGACCCGGCCGCATTTCGACCAGCGCACGCGGCGGGTGCTGGTGATCGGCACCCTGGTCGCGCTCGGCCAATGGGATGAATTCCGCCTGCATGTGCGCGCGGCACTGACCGAAGGCGGCTTCACGCCGGAGGATGTCAAGGAAATCCTGCTGCAGCAGGCGATCTATTGCGGCGTGCCGGCGGCCAACCACGCGGTCAAGGAAGCCTCAGCGATTGTGAGCGAGCTCGGGCTGCTCAAGGAATAGAGTGTCCGTGCTGTGAGTGGTCACTCGCTGCGCAGGACGTTCGACCAAGAGCACGATCGCGGTGCCCAGCAGCATCAGCAACTCGGTGGCATGCAGCCGAAGCGCCTCGGTCTCGCCGACCTGCGATGCCAGCACCATGCCCGCAAAACTGAGCACGCTGCCGATGCCAAGCGCGATCGCGAGCGCCTCTTCGTAACCGCCGGTCTTGCGGATCACCGCGCGCGCGATGAATACCAGGGAGATGGCAAAGAAGGCGACCACCGTGAGCCTGCCCAAGGCCAGCAGCCATGCGAAGCGGATGGTGGTCATCCCAGCCCATTGCAGATGATCGCTGATGTAAAGCGCCGCCGCGATATTGGGCCGCTCATAAAGGCCGTGGACCGGCGAAATCATGATCCTGAAGGCGATCATGGTCCAGGACGGGATGAAATAGGCCGCCAGCAGCGCGCCGCTGAATGAACTGATCCGCCAGTTTGTGGCCATGTCGCTTTCCCGCTTTTCCGCGACGCTCCGACAGGGAGCGGCGGTTTGGCGGCGACGTAACTCCCTTAGACTGCGGCCGGCAATTTAAACCCTTTATTTACCTTAATCGCCGCGGCGACCGGACGGGCATACCTTCGCCGGGACGATGCACTGACAAAAGAAAAGTCCCGCCTTGCGGCGGGACCTTCCTGCTCCTCGCTTGGTTCCTCGATCCGAATTAACGCTCGCCCTTGCCCTGAGCATCAGGTTTCTGGCCCTGACGACTAGGGTCTTGCTGTTGCTGTCCGGGCTTCTGCCCTCCGCCCTGCTGCTGACCGGGCTTCTGGTTCGGGGTCTGATTCTGCTGGCCCGGCTTCTCTTTGGGGTTGGACATCGGGATCTCCCTGATTGAACGAAGTCGGAAACAACCGAACCACGCGGAATTGGTTTCAACGGAATTCGGTTCCCCGGCGATTTTTCCGCGGCGGCGCCTTGCCGGACCGGTGGCCAGGGAACCGAGGAGCCTAAAACTAGCTATGTACAAGCCCTTAACCTCGATGCTGGCGCTGTTGCCGCACCGGGTTCCCACCTGTTAGAAAACCCGACAAGACGCGACGTTCCGGCTGCCGGGGCCGTCGCCGCGTCTCTTAACTCTTGGGCACGGCAGCGCATGGACTATTTCGCCCAGCAATTGATCAACGGCATCGTGCTCGGCTCGATCTACGGCCTGATCGCCATCGGCTACACCATGGTCTATGGCATCGTCGGCATGATCAATTTTGCTCATGGCGACATCTTCATGATCGGCGGCTTCATCGCGCTGATCTCGTTCTTGATCCTGGTCTCGATCGGGCTGACCGTCGTGCCCGTCATCCTCCTGATCGTGCTCCTGGTCTCGATGGCGGTCACCGCGCTCTATGGCTGGACGGTGGAGCGCATCGCCTACCGGCCGCTGCGGCACTCGTTCCGCCTGGCGCCGATGCTCTCGGCCATCGGCATGTCGTTCGTGCTGTCGAACTATTCGCAAGTGGCGCAAGGCGCCCGGGTCAAGCCGATACCGCCGATCATCACCGGCGGCTACACGCTGTACGAACAGCAAGGTTTTGTGGTGCGGCTGTCGAATGTGCAGATCGTCGTCGTTATCACGACCGTGGTGCTGCTTGCGATCTTCACCTGGCTGGTGTCCAAGACCCGGCTCGGCCGCGACATGCGCGCCTGCGAACAGGACCAGACCATGGCAGCACTGCTCGGCGTCGACGTCGACCGCACCATCTCGATGACGTTTGTCATTGGGGCCGCGCTCGCCGCGGTCGCCGGCATGATGTACCTGTTGTATTACGGCCTGGTCGATTTCTACATGGGCTTTGTCGCCGGCATCAAGGCGTTCACCGCGGCCGTGCTCGGCGGCATCGGCTCGCTGCCGGGCGCGATGCTGGGCGGGCTTGCGATCGGCCTGATCGAGACGCTGTGGTCGGCGTATTTCTCGGTCGAATACAAGGACGTCGCGGCGTTCTCGATCCTGATCGTCGTGCTGATTTTCATGCCGACCGGCCTGCTCGGCCGGCCCGAAGTTGAAAAAGTTTGACGGGCGAGCACGTGACAGCACCTGCGCCCGAAAAGACCGCGGTATCGCACGCCCACGGCATAGCCTTCATCCTCAAGAAAGCCCTGATCAGCGCGCTCGTCGCGCTGGTTTTGTTTTCGCTGATGATCGGCATCCGCACGGAAGCCGGTCCGACCGGGCAATTGATCTACTGGACGCGGTTTCCGGAATTGGCCTCCATGGTCGCCGCCGTGTTCGGCGGCAGCATCATCGTCGAATTGCTGCGGCAATGGTGGGGGCCGGTCGGCACCATCAAGGTCGTGCCACCGCAGGTCACGAGCGCGCTTGCGGTTGCGCGGCGCGGCATCGCGCCGGTGCTCTTGATCTTCACCTTCCTGGTGCCGGTGATCTTCTATGACCAGCGCTACATCCTCGATCTCGGCATTTTGGTGCTGACCTATGTGATGCTGGGATGGGGGCTCAACGTGGTGGTCGGGCTCGCCGGCCTGCTCGATCTCGGCTACGTCGCCTTTTACGCGGTCGGCGCCTATTCCTACGGGCTGCTTGCGAAAAACTTCGGGGTGTCGTTCTGGTTCGGCCTGCCGCTGGCCGGCATCCTCGCGGCGTTCTGGGGCGTCCTCCTCGGTTTTCCGGTGCTGCGGCTGCGCGGCGATTATCTCGCCATCGTTACGTTAGCCTTTGGCGAAATCATCCGCCTCGTCATCATCAACTGGCAGAGCCTGACGGGCGGTCCCAACGGCCTCGACGGCATTCCGCGGCCTACCTTGTTTGGGATTCCGCTAACGCCGGGCGATGACGGCCTTGCCGCCAAACTCGGCATCGAATTCTCCACGACCCACCGCATCGTGTTTCTGTTCTATCTGATCCTGGCGCTGGCGCTGCTCACCAACTGGGTCACGATCCGGCTGCGACGGCTGCCGATCGGCCGCGCCTGGGAGGCGCTGCGCGAGGACGAGGTCGCCTGCCGCGCGCTCGGCATCAACATCACGACGACAAAACTGACGGCGTTTGCGACCGGCGCCATGTTCGGCGGTTTCGCCGGCGCGTTCTTTGCCACGCGACAGGGTTTCATCAGCCCGGAATCCTTCACCTTCCAGGAATCGGCGCTGGTGCTCGCCATCGTCGTGCTCGGCGGCATGGGCTCGCAACTCGGTGTCGCGTTGGCGGCGCTGACGATGATCGGCGGCTTCGAGTTGTTCCGCGGCCTCGAGCAGTATCGCATGCTGGTGTTCGGCCTCGCGATGGTGCTGTTGATGATCTGGCGGCCGCGCGGGCTGATCGGCCATCGCGCGCCGACCGTGTTTTTGCGACACAGCCAGGCGATCTCATCCGACCTTGTCAAAGAGGGCCACGGATGAAGAGCGATTGCATTCTCGCCGTCGATCGCCTGTCGATGCGCTTTGGCGGCATCGTCGCCGTCAACGACCTGTCGTTTGCCGCCGAACGGCGCAAGATCACCGCGCTGATCGGGCCGAACGGCGCCGGCAAGACCACCGTGTTCAACTGCATCACCGGTTTCTACAAGCCGTCCTCCGGCACGATGCGGCTCACGCATGATACCGGCAGGGAAATCCAGCTCGAACGGCTGAACGATTTCCGCATCTCAAAACAGGCGAAAGTCGCGCGCACCTTCCAGAACATCCGGCTGTTTCCCGGCATGACGGCGCTCGAAAACCTGATGGTGGCGCAGCACAATGCGCTGATGCGCGCCTCTGGCCTGACCTTTCTCGGGCTGATCGGCGCGCCGTCCTGGCGCGCGGCGGAGAAACGCGCGATCGAACTGGCGACGCTGTGGCTCGACCGCATCGGGCTGCGCGACCGCGCCGACGATGCCGCCGGCAATCTGCCTTACGGCGATCAGCGCCGCCTCGAGATCGCGCGCGCGATGTGCACGGAGCCGGCATTGCTGTGCCTCGACGAACCGGCGGCCGGACTGAACGCGCGCGAGAGCGCAAGCTTGAGCGAATTGCTGCTCTCGATCCGCGCCGGCCAGGGGCCCTCGATCCTGCTGATCGAACATGACATGTCGGTGGTGATGGAAATCTCCGACCATGTCGTGGTGATGGATTACGGGGTCAAGATCGCCGAAGGCTCGCCGCAGGACGTCCGCGACGACCCCAAGGTGATCGCGGCCTATCTCGGCGCCGACGAGGAAGAAGCGATCGCGCTGATGGAGAGCGGAACGTGACCGCGCCATCCACCGCTCCCCTGCTCGCGATCCGCGGCCTTCGCGCCGCCTATGGCAAGATCGAGGCCTTGAAGGGCGTCGATCTCGACATCAAGGCCGGCGAGATCGTCGCCCTGATCGGCGCCAATGGCGCCGGCAAGTCTACCTTGATGATGACGATCTTCGGCAAGCCGCGCGCCCGCGCCGGCGAGATCCGGTTCGACGGCCGCGACATCACGGACGTGCCGACCCATCAGATCGCCCGGCTGCGCATCGCACAGGCGCCCGAAGGCCGCAGAATCTTCCCGCGCATGAGCGTGGCGGAAAACCTGCAGATGGGCGCGGATGCGACCGAGGGCAACGAGGCCGACCGCGTCGCCGGGCTCGAACGCGTGGTGGCATTGTTTCCGCGGCTGAAGGAGCGCATGACGCAGCGCGGCGGCACCTTGTCCGGCGGCGAGCAGCAGATGCTGGCGATCGGCCGCGCGCTTATGAGCCGCCCGCGCCTGCTGATGCTGGACGAGCCCTCGCTGGGCCTGGCGCCGCTGATCGCGCGCCAGATTTTCGACGCAATCCGGACCCTGAACCGGCAGGACGGCCTCACCGTGCTGATCGTCGAGCAGAACGCCAACCACGCGCTTCGGCTCGCCCATCGCGGCTATGTCATGGTCAATGGCCTGATCACGCTGAGCGGAACGGGCGCGGAACTGCTGCAGCGCCCGGAAATCCGCGCCGCCTATCTCGAAGGCGGCAGGCGCGTATAGCAGGCAGCCTGCGTCGTCCCGGCGTTCGCGGGACGACGATGATCGTGGATTTGCCTGAAAATTGCCGATGACTTCGCGGTAAAATCAGCCGACAATGGCCCGCGAACCCGGCCTGCCCGGTACTTCCCGTAGCGATCTACCCGCGAGGACATCTCATGAAATCACTGAAGCTCATCGGCCTGGCATTGGGCGCGTCGTTTGCTCTTTCGACGGCGGCGCTTGCGCAGGACACAACCATCGCAGTGGCAGGCCCGATGACGGGCGGCGAGTCCGCATTCGGGCGGCAGATGAAGAACGGCGCCGAGATGGCGGTAGAAGATCTCAACGCCGCCGGTGGTGTGCTCGGCAAGAAGCTCGCGCTCGACATCGAGGACGATGCCTGCGATCCCAAGCAGGCCCGTTCGGTGGCGGAAAAAATCGCCAGCGCGAAAATCCCGTTCGTCGCCGGGCATTATTGTTCGTCATCCTCGATTCCGGCGTCGGAAGCCTATGCCGATGGCAACGTGTTGCAGATCACGCCGGCCTCGACCAATCCGCTCTACACCGAGCGCAAGCTCTGGAACGTGGCGCGGGTCTGCGGCCGCGACGACCAGCAGGGCGTGGTCGCCGCCAACTACATCGCGAAGAATTACAAGGGCAAGAACATCGCCATCCTCGACGACAAGACCACCTACGGCAAGGGCCTCGCCGACGAGACCAAGAAGGCGCTCAACAAGGCCGGCGTCACCGAGAAGATGTACGAATCCTACAACAAGGGCGACAAGGATTTTAATGCCATCGTATCGCGCTTGAAGCTCGAGAAGATCGATCTGGTCTATGTCGGCGGCTACCACCAGGAAGCCGGCCTGATCCTGCGCCAGATGCGTGACCAGGGCCTGCAGACGATTTTGATGGCCGGCGACGCGCTGGCGGACAAGGAGTTCGCCTCGATCACCGGGCCGGCCGGCGCTGGCACGCTGTTCACCTTCGGTCCCGATCCGCGCAACAAGCCGACGGCGAAGGCGATCGTCGAGAAGTTCAAGGCCAAGAGCATCGATCCCGAAGGCTACACGCTCTACACGTACGCCGCGATGCAGGTGTGGTCGCAGGCGGTCAAGAAGGCCGGCACCACCGATCCGAAGAAAGTCATGGATACGATCAAGGCCGGTTCCTGGGATACGGTGATCGGCAAGCTGGAGTTCGATGCCAAGGGTGACATCAAGCAGCTCGATTATGTCGTCTATAAATGGGACGACAAGGGCGGCTATACCGAGATCAATCCGAAGGGGTCATGAGCCCCCAAAATATTCGATTACGATACAAAACGCCCCGGCTCGCCGGGGCGTTTTTTTGCCGCTCGCAAATCACCGCGGCGGGCACAAGCGAGGTCACGGAATGACCGCCTCGGCGCCGTCCATGTTGCCGGCCGCCAGATCGAATTTCGAATTTTCGAACTCTTTCAATCCGGCCGAGCCGCTCGCGGCCTCGACGACCTCGAAATGGTTGACCCGAAGCACGATGGAGATCATCCTGCGTACGGCCGATTGATCATCGATGACGAGAATGCGGGCCATTAGGGGCTCCCGGATCGGGCCCGCCAAGCCTACAACGGAACCCGGGATTTGGGTTCGAACCGTTAATGCACCCCGGGCGTTTTTCCCAGTGTGAGTAAAGATGCGGTTACCCGTTGTCACAAACCCTCTGGTTCTTGGTACCGTAAAGGAATATGTAACTTTGGGTTGAGGGCTGCCCAATCGCAAGATGGAAATTCCGGGCTGACGATAAGCATGGTTATTCCGATTCGGCGGATGCGTTATTGTGGCGCGTTTCATGCGGTTTCCCGGAGATAACCGTGCAGGCTGGCGACGACCGAAGTATTTTTCTCTCGACCCTTCCGGCAACGGACCGCGATCGCAAGGCCGCTCTCGCCGTCATCAGCATCTCGGGGGTTCTGTTCGCATTTGCAGCGTATTATGCCACCGTGCCGCTTGCCCCGGTGCCTGCCTTCATTGCGAGTTACCAGTCCGCGCTCGCGGTCAACGATCTGATCACTTCAATCCTGCTGTATTCCCAGTTCGCCTTCTTGCGGTCGCGCGCCCTGCTCCTGCTAGCAAGCGGGTACCTTTTCACGGCGGTGGCGGCGATCATCCACGGCTTGACGTTTCCCGGCCTGTTTGCCCCGGCCGGGCTTCTCGGCGCCGGACCGCAGACCACCGCATGGCTCTATATGGTCTGGCACGGCGGATTTCCTTTGCTCGTGATCGGTTATGCGCTGCAGAAGGATAAAGATGGCGGCGCCAAAATTGGAGGATCGGTAGGCGGAGCGATCCTGAAGAGTGTCATTGCGGTCGGCGTTGCGCTATCGGCCGCAACCTGGATTGCGACCGCCGGACATGACTTGCTGCCGCTGCTGCTGAGCGGCGGGCATTTTACGTCCGTCCAAACCGGCGTCGTCTCGACGGCGTGGTTTCTCAGCCTCGCGGCGCTGCTGACGCTGTGGTTTCGGCGGCCGCATTCGGTGCTCGACGTCTGGCTCATGGTCGTGACGTGCGCCTGGCTGTTCGACATCGCGCTATCGGGGATTTTGAACGAGGCCCGATACGATCTGGGCTTTTATGCCGGCCGCATCTACGGCCTCTGCGCCGCGAGTTTCGTTCTGGCGGTATTGCTGATCGACAATGTCGGCCTGCAAGCCCGGCTATCCCACCTGCTCGCTGCCTTGCGCCGACAGGCCGCCTCGGAACGCGATCATTACACCGAACGCGAGCGGCTGTTCTCGGCGGTCGTGGAATCCTCCAACGACGCCATCATCACCAAGGCGCTTGACGGCACCATCACCGCCTGGAACCGGGCCGCCGAACGCCTGTTCGGCTACAGCGCGACCGAAGCGGTCGGTCAGCGCATCGACATCATCGTCCCGCCCGAGCGGCACGTCGAGGTCAGCGAAATCCTCGCCAAAATAGGCCGGGGTGAAACGATCGAACATCATGAAACACTTCGCGTGCGCAAGGACGGCAAGGAGCTGCACGTTTCGCTCGCGGTCTCGCCGCTGAGATCGTCAACCGGGGAGGTCGTCGGCGCCTCCAAGATCGCGCGCGACATCACCGAGGGCAAACGGACCGAGCGGGCGCTCAGCCAGGAGGTCGAAGAGCGGCGGCGCATCTTCGAGACCTCGCAGGATCTGATCCTGGTCACCGACACCAAGGGAACTTTCGTCCAGGTCTCACCGAGCTCGATGACCATCCTGGGCTATCGGCCCGACGAAATGATCGGGCACAGCGCGGTCGAATTCATCCACCCCGACGATCTCGAATCGACGCGCAATGAGATGCGCACGGCGCGGCGCGGTCAGCATATGCGCAATTTCGAGACGCGTTACGTCCACAAGGACGGCCAGGCGGTGACGCTGACATGGATGGGCGCATGGTCGGAGCCGGTGCGGCGGCATTTCTTCGTCGGGCGCGATCTCACCGAGAAGCATGCCGTGGAAGCACAGATCCGCCACGTCCAAAAGATGGACGCGGTCGGCCAGCTCACCGGCGGCGTCGCGCACGACTTCAACAATATCCTGACCGTCATCACCGGAACCATCGGAATCCTGAGCGAAGCCGTGGCCGACCGGCCGCAGCTCGTCGCCATCGCAAGGATGATCGACGAAGCCGCCGAACGTGGTGCCAGCCTGACCAAGCATCTGCTCGCCTTCGCCCGCAAACAGCCGCTGCAGCCGCGCGAGATCGACGTCAATGCATTGGTTCTCGAAACCGCGAAGCTGCTGCACCCGACGCTCGGCGAGCACATCGAGATCGCGCCCAAGCTTGCGGTCGATGCCTGGACGGCCCTGGTTGATCCGAACCAGCTCACCACGGCGGTCCTCAATCTTTCGCTCAATGCCCGCGATGCCATGCCGACCGGCGGCAAGCTCACGCTCGAGACCAACAACGTTTATCTGGACGAGGGCTATGCCGCCTTGCACAGCGAGGTCGCGGTCGGGAACTATGTAATGGTTGCGGTCAGCGACACCGGCACGGGGATTCCCGCCGCCAATCTGGAAAAGGTGTTCGATCCGTTCTTCACCACCAAGGAAGTCGGCAAGGGCACCGGCCTGGGCCTGAGCATGGTGTTCGGTTTCGTCAAGCAATCCAACGGGCATATCAAGATCTACAGCGAGGAAGGTCACGGCACCACCGTCAAGCTCTATTTGCCGCGGGCAACCGGCCTCGACCAGACTGCCGCGGAGGCGGTGGAAACCTCGCATGTCGAGGGTGGGCACGAGGTCGTGCTGATCGTCGAGGACGATGAGCTGGTGCGCCGATATGTGGTCACCCAGATCGAGAGCCTCGGCTACACCACGCTCGAAGCCTCCAACGCGACGGAAGCCTTGCGCGTGATCGACAACGCCTCTGCCATCGATCTGTTGTTCACCGACGTGATCATGCCCGGACCGATGAACGGCCGCCAGCTCGTCGACGCGGCGTTGAAGCGGCGTCCCTCGCTCAAGACGCTGTACACATCGGGATACACCGAGAACGCCATCGTCCATCACGGACGCCTCGATTCCGGCGTGCTGTTGCTCGCCAAACCGTATCGCAAGTCCGATCTCGCGAAAATGATGCGAATGGCGCTGGACAGTTGAGATGGTTTTCGCGACTGTCGCCGCCTGAAGGACCTGCGTGTTGAAAAATCTCCTCACCGATATCGCCGGCGTCCGCGTCGGCCACGCCGACGACGCAAGACTTGCGTCCGGCGTCACCGCGGTGATTTTCGACAAGCCCGCGGTGGCGGCGATCGACGTCCGCGGCGGCGGTCCCGGCACCCGCGAGGGCGCGTTGCTCGATGTCGCCAACACCGTGGAAGCAATCGACGCCATCGCGCTTTCGGGCGGCTCCGCGTTCGGGCTCGAGGCCGGCGGCGGGGTACAGGCCTGGCTCGCCGAACAGGGCCGCGGCTTTGCGGTACGCGGCGCGGTGATTCCGATCGTGCCCGGCGCGATCTGCTTTGACCTCTTGAACGGCGGTGACAAGAACTGGGGGCGCTTTGCGCCCTATCGTGATCTCGGCTATGCGGCGGCCGCAAGCGCCGGCCGCGATTTCGCGCTCGGCAGCGCCGGCGCAGGATTCGGCGCCACCACGGCGAATTTCAAGGGCGGGCTCGGCTCGGCATCGGCGGTGACGCCGGCGGGTGTCTGCGTCGCGGCGCTCGCGGTCGCCAGCGGGTGTCCGCGTCGCGGCGCTCGCGGTAGTCAATGCGGTCGGCACCGTCACCGTTGGCGACGGGCCGTGGTTCTGGGCGGCGCCGTTCGAAATCGACGCCGAGTATGGCGGGCGCGGCATGCCGTCATCGTTCACGCCCGACATGCTGGCGATGCGCAGCAAGGGCGGCGCGGCGGCGACGTCGGTGGAGAATACCACGCTCGCGGTCGTCGTGACCGACGCACGGCTGACAAAGACCCAGGCCAAACGGCTGGCGGTGATCGCGCAGACCGGTTTTGCGCGCGCGATCTATCCGGTCCACGCGCCGATGGATGGCGACGTGCTGTTCGCCGCGGCGACGGGCGAAAAGCCGGTCGATCCGCTGATCGGCCTCACCGAACTCGGCATGGTCGCGGCCAATGTCGTCTCCCGCGCCATCGCGCGCGGCGTGTTCGCGGCAACCGCGCTGCCCTTTCCGGGCGCGCTGCCGGCCTGGAAGGACCGGTTCAGTTAACTCGCCCTGATCGGTCCGCTATTTTCAGACGCTGACCGAGAGCGATGCGGTCGCTCCAGATGAAATCGCCTGGGCTGCGCGCTGAATCATCTGCTCGATGATATTGTAGGACGACGTCGCGCTGCTGGATGAGGTCGCGCCGCTCGATGAGGTCGATGCCGCGGGCGAAACCATCGTCACTTTGGAGCCGTCGGCATACGTCACCGAGGTCGTGGTCGAGCCGTCGCTGTTGGTCACCGAGTTGGAGGATGCGCCGGCCAGCGCCTGCAGCAGAGGATCGGAGTTCGATCCATCGGCGCTGGTTGCCGAGCTCGATCCGCTCGCGCCGGTAAAACCGCCGGAGCCGGTCGAACCGCTGGAACCATCAGAATCCGCGACATGGTGGTGGCCGTGGTGGCCACCTTTGCCGCCGGCTCCCTGCAGCGCCGACTTCAGTTCGTTGAGGCTGACCGAGCCGTCGCCATTGGTATCGAGCTTGTTGAAGACGTTGTCGGCCTGCGCGAGGTTGGTGCCGCCGGCGCCGAGCGCGCTTTCGAATTCCGTTTTGCTGATCTGACCGTCGCCGTTGGTGTCGATCTGCGAAAACAGGTCCTGCAGCGCGCTGGATGGATCGGTCGGCGCCGAGGTGGTTGTCGCGCCGCTCGATGACTGGCTCTGCGCCGCAAGCAGCGCGCTGAGGGTGGTCGGCGATAGCTGCGACAACCCGCTTCCACCGGAAGCCGGGGCAGTCGAAGTTCCCGAAGCGGAGGTGCTGCCGGAAAGATCGAACGGGTTCGCCGAGCCCTGGCCGAAGCCGGTGGCCTGCGGGGAGGAGGATTTCGACGCGGTCAGCGATTGCAGGGCATCCAGTGCGGACGACACGACACCAATGGCAGGCAACATAACCAAAACTCCGACAAATGCCGCGCGAAAGACGGCCATAACGTTCGAGGCTCAAAGATCAGCAAACGCCATGCCAGCGCGAAAAAGCCAATAAAATGTGGGTTTTTCGGAGTTCCGCGGCCCGCCGGCCCCGGCAATAGATGCCGCCGACGGCAGAATTTTCCGCCCCTTTAGGCGCGGCCGACCCACATTGCCGGAAAGGCGCGCGCGTGTTACGCGAAGCGGCTTCGCATGACTTGGAAATGGTTTTCGGAAAACGCCCATGTCCGCCCAATTTGCGTCACGCCCCCTCGTCATCGCGCCGTCGATCCTGGCATCCGATTTCGCCAAACTCGGCGAAGAGGTCCGCGCCGTCGACACGGCGGGCGCCGACTGGATCCATCTCGACGTGATGGACGGGCACTTTGTTCCGAATATTTCCTACGGGCCCGATGTCATCAAGGCGATCCGCCCGCACACCAAAAAGATTTTTGACGCGCATCTCATGATCGCGCCGGCCGATCCCTATCTCGAAGCCTTTGCGAAAGCCGGCTGCGATCACATCACCGTGCATGCCGAGGCCGGCCCCCATCTGCATCGCTCGCTGCAGGCGATCCGCGCGCTCGGCAAGAAGGCCGGCGTCTCGCTCAATCCGGGCACGCCGATCACCGCGATCGAATATGTCATCGACATGATCGATCTGGTGCTGATCATGTCGGTCAATCCCGGTTTTGGTGGCCAGGCCTTTATTCCCTCCGCGCTCGGCAAGATCCAGGATCTGCGCGCGATGACGACGGGACGCCCGATCGACATCGAGGTTGACGGCGGCGTCGGCCCCGATAATTCCGCCCAGCTCGCGGCCGCCGGCGCCAATGCGTTCGTGGCAGGCTCCGCCGTGTTCAAGGGCGGCACCATGGAATCCTACAAGACCAATATCTCGGCGATCCGAAATGCGGCGGCGCTGGCGCGCGGCGAAGCGGTCTAGATGCCGCCAGCATCGGGGAAAGCCCTGCTGTTCGACATTGACGGTACGTTGGCCGACACCGACGCACTTCATCTGGAAGCGTTCAATCAAGTGTTCGGCCCTCGTGGCCATGTCTTCGATCACGCACGCTTCTCCAACGAGCTTCAGGGCTTTTCCAACGCCTCAATCAGCGAGCGCTTTCTCGCGGATGAAGCGCCGGAGCGTCGAGCAACCGTCATGGGAGAGAAGGAAGCAGCCTTCCGTAAGCTCGTCTCCGGGCAAATTCAGCCGTTGCCAGGATTGATGACGCTGCTTGCCCTCGCCGACCGCGCAGGTATCCCGATGGTCGCGGTGACGAACGCGCCTCGTCTGAATGCCGAAATGCTGCTTTCCGGACTTGGGATCGCGCATCGGTTCAAAGCCCTCGTCATCGGCGACGAACTCCGGCACGGCAAGCCGCATCCACTGCCGTATCTCGAAGGCTTGCGCGCGGCGAGTGCGCTGCCCAATCTGTCGCTGGCGTTCGAAGATTCTCGCTCCGGCATTCAATCCGCTTCGGCTGCAGGTATTGCGACAATCGGAATAAGGACGAGCCTTAGTCATGCCGACCTGGTCGCTGCGGGTGCGGTGACGACGGCAAGAAGCTTTGACGATCCGGAACTCGTCAAACGGATCGCGACGACGATGAATTGGTGACGTTGGGCAAGTGCGTTGCCGATGGCTGCTCGCCGTCCAGCGAAGCCAGCCATGCCGCCGCTATGGATACATTCGCCGATCGTGAAACCGTCGATGATGGCGCCGGGCTGGACGGACGATTTGGCCATCGCTCACATGCCGACCGACAGGCGATCGGCCAACCACAGCGGCAGGCCGTTTTCGCGAATCCGCTTCGCCGCCGCCTCGACGTCGTAAGGCACTCGGCAATAGGTGATCTCCCTCGAAATCGTATCGAACATCGCAAACGAGGCCGCCGGGTCCCGGTCGCGCGGCTGCCCGACCGCGCCGAGCACGGCGAGCCAGCGACGCCCGGACAGGAGTTGCACCGGAATGCCCGAGGTCGGCACAAAGCTCGTCATCTTCGCGACCGCCGACATTGAATAGAGCGCCGGGCAATGGATGTGGCCGCAGAACGTGATCTGGGCGTCAGTCGCAGCCAGGCTGCGCGCGGCGTCCGAGGTGGTTTGGACATAACGCCATTTTTGGGGATTGCTGGCTTCGGCATGAACGTAGAGACGGTCATCCTCGCGCAATGCAAGCGGCAGTTCCGCCAGAAAGCGCCGCTGTGCCGCGCTGAGCCGGCCGCGCGTCCATTCGATCGCGGCCTGGGCCTGCGCGTTCATCGATGTCGTCGCCGTCCCGATGGCGCTGTCATGGTTGCCGCGCACCGCGATGGCGCCATGCTCGACAAGGTCCATCACGGTATCGACCGTCCACTCCGGATCGCCGCCATATCCGACGTAATCGCCGAGGCAGACGATCCGTTCGGCGCCACGCGCCCGCGCGAAATCGAGGCACGCGCCAAACGCCTGCCGGTTGGCATGGAGATCCGTAAAGACGGCCAGCAGCACGCTTTCCTCCGCAGCCAACGATATCGGCCAAGCTTGCGCCGGATTTGATGGATATCAAAATAGCTGGGGCGTGCGGAGAAGTGTTTAGCGCTTGTGCGGCGCTTCCAGGCCTTTGAGCAGCAGCGTCAGCACGGCATCGATCCGAGCCGGCGTCGCCGGATCGCACCATTCCTCGGAATGCGCCGGGTGATGAAACCGGATGGTGGCGTCGAAAACCGCACGCGCGCTGGCTCTGACGTCGGCAACATCGAACGTGCCCTGCTCGACACCGTCGGACAACATATGCGCGATCTGATCGACCAGACCGTCCTTGTGCGCCCTCACGGCGGCACACGCATCGCGCGCCAGCATCAAATAGGTTGCGAACATCTCGGGATCTTCGCAAACCCTTTTATATTTGGCGGCAAACAAGGCGCGCAGCCAGTGCTCCAGCCGGGCGGGCGCAGGCCCGGCACTTTCCGCAATTTCCCGAAGCGGGACGTCGACACGGTCGAGCCAGCGCTTTGCCACCGCTTCGCGCAGCGACGCCTTGCTCGGGAAGTGACGGTAGACGCTGCCATGGCTGACATCGAGCGCGCGGGCGACATCGACCACAGTAGCCTTCGCCAACCCGAAGCGGCGCAGAACGTCCTCGGTAGCCTCAAGTATGCGCTCCGGGGTCAGAACCACGTTCTCGTTCATGCGTTCACCGTCTGCGTCTCGCTGTCGGGATCCGGTTAGCGGGCTAACCGTTCGGCCTGCGCGGCCAGGTGGCGGGCCACCTGCCTGTTCAGCCACCGTTGAACCTGTGCGGTAAGATACAAGATTTCCATAGTCATGGCGAAGTCCTCTTCCAAGTCCCGGGGCCGCGCCAGACCGGCCAATGACCCCGAGTGACGCCTTCAGCAAGCGCGTCGGAACGGGTATACAATAGTGGATGACAGATTTCAATATCTGTTATTCAATATCTCGTGATTGCCTGGGCCTCAGTGCCGCCTCCGGCGCGTCCATCCGTCTCGGGCCCGGCGTTTGTCTCACCCGGGCCGGTCTGCTAAAGCGCGGCGTAATCCCCCGTGAGCCAAGAGTCGTCGATGCTTTCCCGCTATACCCGCCCGGAAATGGCCGCCATCTGGGAGCCGCAAACGCGCTTCAAGATCTGGTTCGAGATCGAGGCGCATGCGGCGGATGCGCTGGCGGAACTGGGCGTCATCCCGAAGGAAGCCGCGAAAACCGTCTGGGCCAAGGCCCGCGGCGTGACCTTCGACGTGTCGCGGATCGACGAGATCGAGCGCGAGACCAAGCACGACGTCATCGCCTTCCTGACCCATCTGGCCGAGATCGTCGGCCCCGAGGCGCGCTTCGTGCACCAGGGCATGACCTCGTCGGACGTGCTCGACACCTGCCTCAACGTGCAACTGACCCGCGCCGCCGACTTGCTGGTCGACGACATCGACAAGGTTTTGGCGGCGCTGAAGAAGCGTGCCTTCGAGCACAAGATGACGCCGACCATCGGCCGCTCCCACGGCATCCATGCCGAGCCCGTGACCTTCGGGCTGAAACTCGCTTACGCCTATGCCGAATTTTCCCGCGCCCGCGAGCGGCTTCTCGCCGCCCGCAAGGAAGTCGCGACCTGCGCCATCTCGGGCGCGGTCGGCACCTTCGCGCAGATCGATCCGCGGGTGGAGGAGCACGTTGCGAAAGCGATGGGGCTGGTGCCGGAGCCGATTTCGACCCAGGTGATTCCGCGCGACCGCCATGCGATGTATTTTGCGACGTTGGGCGTGATCGCCTCCTCGGTCGAGCGGCTTGCCACCGAGATTCGCCATCTGCAGCGCACCGAGGTGCTGGAGGCGGAAGAGTTTTTCTCCGAGGGCCAAAAGGGTTCGTCGGCGATGCCGCACAAGCGCAATCCGGTGCTGTCGGAAAATCTCACCGGCCTGTCGCGCATGGTGCGGGCCTATGTGACGCCGGCCATGGAGAACGTCGTGCTTTGGCACGAGCGCGATATCTCGCACTCCTCGGCCGAACGCATGATCGCGCCCGACGCCACCGTGACGCTGGATTTTGCGCTCAACCGGCTGGCCGGGCTGGTCGACAAGCTCCTGATCTACCCGGAAAACATGCTGAAGAACCTCGACCGCCTCGGCGGCCTCGTTCATTCGCAACGCCTTCTGATCGCGCTGACGCAAAAGGGCGCCAGCCGCGAGGACGCCTATAGGCTGGTGCAACGCAACGCGATGCCGGTGTGGCGCGGCGAAGGCGATTTCCAGACACTGTTGAAAAAAGACGTGGACGTAAAGAAATATCTCAGCGATGCCGAGATCGAAGAACAGTTCGACCTCGGCTATCACCTCAAGCACGTCGATACGATCTTCAAGCGCGTATTCGGGGAAAGCTGATCCGGGAGGGCCCGCAATGGTACGGGCCTGCAATGACAACTGAATGGTAACCGCGGATCGGCTAAGGTCGCTAGCTGTGGCATCACCTCCGACGATTCTTGTGTTCGATTCCGGCCTGGGCGGGCTCACGGTCCTGCGCGAGATCGTCGCCGCGCGCCCCGATGCCCATTATGTCTATGTCGCCGACGATGCGTTCTTTCCCTACGGCCATCACAGCGAGGAAGGGATCATTGCCCGCGTGGTGCCCCTAATCGGCGAACTGATAAGGAAGCACACCCCCGATCTGGTGGTGATCGCCTGCAACACCGCATCCACGCTGGTGATGTCGCATCTTCGCGAACGGTATGAAGTGCCCTTTGTCGGCACAGTGCCGGCGATCAAGCCGGCCTGCGCGCAATCCAGGACAAAACGCGTCTCCGTGCTGGGCACCAAGGGTACCGTCAAGCGCGAATACACGAAAGCGCTGATCCGCGATTTCGCACAGGGCTGCGAAGTAACGCTGGTCGGCTCCGCAGCGCTTGCCTCGCTGGCCGAAGCCGCGCTGAGCGGCACCGAGGTGAGGGACGCCGAGATAGCGGCTGAACTCAAGCCTTGTTTTGTCGGCGACGGCGAACGCGATCCGGCGCGCACCGACACCGTGGTGCTGGCCTGCACCCACTATCCGCTGCTGATGGACCGCCTCGTGAAGCTGGCGCCGTGGCCGGTCGACTGGATCGACCCGGCACCGGCGATTGCCAGGCGGGTTTCGGATTTGCTCAAAACCCCGGTCGGAAAAGCCCATCATGCCGGCGCGGAAATGATTTTCACGTCAGGAAAGCCGCACACGCTGAGCCGCGCGCTGGTGCCGTTCTTCGGCGGCCGCGTTCCGGCTTGAGCGGCGGCGCTTTCATTTTGCGACATGCCAACCACATTCGGCGATGTCCGCTTTCAGGGGTAACGGAAGATATTTGCTTAGTTTGAGTTCTCCCGAGTTTGACCCTCGGCGGACTAATGCGTCTCGTTTTGAACGTTCTGAAGGTACGACACACTGTCTAGCCGCCTAGGATCGTGATTCCCCCCGCCTTCCACTCCAAAGCCGACGTCACCCCCGCGCGCCTTTTTCCGTCAAAGGGTTCCGTGGTAGAAGGCATTGCGCGCGGCAATTTCCGCGCATGAACTATGGAAGCGCCAATGCCGCGGGACTTGAGCGAGGTTGTTGAGATCCTAAAGGAGCACGGCCTTGATTTCGTGAAGTTGATCCTAGACTCGCACGCCGAGACAATGTTGAGGCTAGGCAGTCTGCTCGACGACTTTCTTGAAATCGCCCTTAAAACGCAGATCGTGAAGAGTGGAAAGGTCGTCAACGAAAAGGCGTTTCAAAGCGGCGGCAATTTGCATGCTTTGGCGGACAAGATCAAAAGGGCCAAGACCGTTGGCCTGCTGGATGAGGCGGCCCGCAAGGATGCCGATACGCTCCGCAAAATACGAAACGAATTTGCGCACCTGAAGACCAAAATCCATTTTGATAGCCCTGTGATTGAGGCGCTGGCCGCCCAGCTCACCACTTATGAGCCGGGCAAGCCGAACCAGAAGGCTATCGAGGCGGCGATGGACAAGGTCACCGATCATTTAAAGGATGCCTTGAAGGCACTGTAATTCCCTCGAAGTGCGGATTGTGGAAAGGCTGTAGCGCCTACCCAAAAAGGTCACCAAGATCTCGTGCACTGGTCCCGTGTCCGGCTATACTACCTGGAAGCGAATGACGATCGGGGGGATTATGTTTCAGATAGGCAAGCCGACAGAGACGTTGCGGCTTTTGCACTGGACGAAAGAGTTGCCACGCGTGAGCGAAAACGATCCGCTCGGCCTCGAACTACGGGTTTCCGCGCGGCTCGCCAACGAACTTCTTTACTGCATCACCTCGATTACGCCCCGCGCCCGCTACTACGCGTTTTTTCCGTGGGCCATGCAGGACTACAATGAGCAAGAGCGTCTCACCAAAGGCGATCGCGGTCGCATTCAAGGCGTTTTGGCGCGCGAACGCGCCATGGTCTTAGGGGCCGTTTTGCACCACAATAAGAAAACGTGCAAGGGCGGAAGTCTCGGCGGAAGCGACAAAGCCATCAAGCTCGTCCAGAAGCCGGCGCGCTCTTACGATCTTCTAACCTGGAAGCATCTCAATAATGAGGAAGGGCAGTTTGGCGCTGCTTACAAGGGTTCGCTCATCAATCTCGGCGTGTTCAAGGCGGCAGATGAAGTAAGCGAAGATGTCGAAGCCGAGACCAATGAGCTGGATAAAAGAACACAATCCATAGAAGTCCGCGAATTGAGTCCGCTTGGACTGCGCTTGGCGAATGCTTTCGGCAAGTCCATCCATAAAACGGCTTATGTCTCGCAGTCGCTGACGTTGAAAGATAAGATCGCCTCCAATGTGCTGTTGGAGTTTGGAAGCAAGGCGGGCCTATGCGAAATTAATCACCGAAGCCCTAAGGATCGGGATGTCCTTCGCGACGTCTTCTTTGCGAATTGCGAGGAACTGAACCGGCCCGCGCATCATCGGCGGCGGATGTCGCTCTTGCTCCTCCTCGCTTGCGTCAAGCAAGCGCGGGATGCCGGCGTTTCGCTTGACGCGCGCACCTTCAGCGATATGTGCTATTTCGATGCGGTTATCGACGAGGAAGAAGAGTCAACAACGCACCCGGTCGTTCTGCCTGCCATCCTTTCCGACATTAAAGAGCGTTGGCGCATCTTCCACACGCAGGGGTATCTCGCGGTCGCTTTGCAGTCATTTTTGGTCGCAGTTGTCAGGCAAATTGGTAACAAGCCGGCCGGTGTTGAACGTGAGCAACTGGCGCTTCTACTGAATCCGCCGAATTTGTCCGAGCGCTTCACGGAAGTCTTTGGCACCGATCTACCCCGTGACTTCTACGAGATGACGCCACGGGAGACCCTTGCGTTTTGCGGAATCACGCTCGGCAACGCGAGGAAGGCGTCTCTGCCGATCGATGCCAAATTCTCAGAAAGACAGCTTGAAGAACTATTGGTCGAGAGTGAGGCCAATGAAGCCGCTGGTGTCGTGCTTGCGTCCATGCTGCTCTATCAAACTATCCTTCGCCATAAAGTCCGGAGTTCAGACCAGTTCAACAACTGGTATGGCCAGCAAATTCGTAATGACTATGCCGACGTGGCGCTCCCCGGGCTCATTCGTTTCTTTGAAAGCGAGTTTGGCGAACAGTGGACCGAGCGGAAAAATAGCGAAATACTGGATCGGGTTATCTGGCGGTTTGTCATCCGGCAACATCAGACGATGAGCTATGAACGCGGGTTTGGAGGCGCAGCGCCACTCTTTCATGTTGACATTACCCGAGTCGTCGCAACCGAGATGAATTATACCGACCCCCGGGCGAAGAATTCCCGTTTTTGGTCAGCGCTACAAATTCTGACGGATCTCGGCCTGATCGTTAAGGACGACCAAGTTTATGAAATGACCAAAGATGGTGAAGCTTGGCTCGCGTCTGAGCTCGGGCGCGTAGGCACAGCATGAAGCCCATCGACCTCCTTGAGCAATTCGACAGGAGCAATGGCGCGGTTGGCTTCATTGCTACGTATGAATTTGAGCCACAGTTCTTCGAGCGGCGGATTCTGACAAAGAAGTCGTTTGGGTCAGCGGAGCGCCTTCTGGTGTTCATGGATCGCGCGCGCTACCAGGAGCTTGTCGACAACGGGTTGGGGGTCTCTGGCTTCAATCGCCGTTATCTCGTCATACCGGTCGGCCGCGCCCCTTATGTGTTTCATCCGAAGCTCTATTTAACGCTGGGCGAAAAGCGGGCTGATGCGCTGATCGGCAGCAGCAACTGCACCAGCGCCGGGATCGGCTATAATCTCGAACTTTGTTCCGGATTCTCCGTATCCGAAGGCGCGCCCAAATCTGACGAGCAGCATCAGAGGGCGATCATCCGTCAGGTCTATGAGGCCATGAAAGCGTTTACGGCGGATGCCGGGCCGCTCCGCGAGTTGATCGAGACCCAATTCTTCCGATCGGCGGAAAATCTCTATCCTTGGCTCGATCCAAGAGTTGCCATCCCGCCCGGGGATATCACCCTCCTTCACTCCCACGAAGCCCCTTTGTGGAAGCAGCTTGTCGCGCGGCTCGACAAGGAGAGCGTGCGGAGGATTACCATCGTTTCGCCGTTCTACGACCGCGATCTTGGCTTTATCAAGCAGTTGCGCGGGCAATGGCCCAAAGCCAAACTATCCATCGTCGCCCAGCCGCAATACGCAACATTGGCAGGCGAAAAGTTGGCCGACGTTTTCAAGGGCGGAAAACATGAACTGCTCGCCGCCAGTCCGCAACCGGGCCGGCGGCTTCACGCCAAGGCGTTTGCCTTTGAGACCAGTGCTGGCACCTACTGGTTTACCGGAAGCCCGAACGCCACGCGCGCGGCTTTTAACGGACACAATACAGAAGCTGGTTTCTTGCTGAAGACAAAAGAAGGCGCCGAGTTCCTCTTGAAAGAAAGCGGTCTCAAGCTGAAGCGGCTTGATCCGCGTAAATTTCAAGCCGGTCATGACGACGAGCCAGCGAGCGTCAGTCAGCCACAGGCGGTTGTTCTCCATTCCGCCGTGCTCGGCGACGATGGGTTGCTCGTCTGTGAAGTAAATGTCGCGAGCGGCATCGACGCTTTGACGCTCCGCGTGCGTAATTACAATGAACCGTTGCCGGTGCTGTCAGCGCCTCTCCGTCGCCGAAAAGGGGATACGGTCTCGTTGGAGTTGAGCGAGACTCAGATTGAGCAAATCCGCGTGGCGGCGGTCTGTGATATAAAGGGTGTCTCGGGCTCAGGCACGGAAGTGGTCAGCAACGGTGTCGCGCTGGTCCAGGTCTACCACCTGCTTCGCGAACGACCGGGATCACATGGTGGCGGAAACCCGCTACGCCGGATCGAGGAAACTGGCGAAAATCTGGTCTCGTACGTGGAATCGCTCGGAAGCGTTCGGGAGGCCGTAGAGTTTTTCAACAATTGCAGCATCCGGTTCTTCGACGGTAAAGTCTCCGGGCGCGGTTCAAAGGGGACGTTCTGGGGACCACGCGATCCCTTTAAGCCCGATGCTCCACCGAATTGGCTTAATATTCGTTTGGGCGGATCGCCAGCTGATCTCCGGGCGGCGATCGAGGAGTTTGTCGAGCGCCATCAGTCAGATAGGCTTTATCGTCACGTGCGCCGCGCAAATCTCAACGGCCTTTCCAACTTTCTCGATATCTTTCGAACCCTCAATAGCCTTCTCTTCGCTTATCACTCCCGGACAGCCCCTCGGGTCGGACCGATCATCCCGTTTGGCGTCGTTACTCGTTACGTCATGATAAATGTGGAGTTGCTTATTGGTCCTTATGAGCCGCGCGAAGATGCTTATGAGGGCAACGGCTTTATTTCGGCGGTCTACGCCAACTTCGTGGGCGATCGAGCAATCGTTCGTGACCGGCTGAAGGAAGAGCGTGTTCCGCAGATGCTCTGCGCCGCGATGGAGGCCATGCTGCGTGTCCGAGCCAAGGCACGCAAAATGGATGGCCTCGATGATTGGGCTGCCCAGCGGGTTCGGTGGGTTACAGCGTGGATCAAGGCGCAAGGGCAGCCAGAACCGAAGCGAGAGGACATCGAGGCCGCAGGTCTGGAATACTTGCCTGCGAAGGGGGCTGCTTGACGGGCGGAAGGAAGTTCGGCCTAGATGAGGTGATGTTTGGTACAGAGGCCAAGATCGAGATCGTGTACCCTTCTGGCCCAGGCTGTGTAAAAACTCCGACGTCGAACTTGCACGTAGAAACTTTGTCTCGATTACGTTGAATAGGAAAAGAACAGCGCTGGTAGTCACGGTCGAAGGGGGACAAGGGAGAAAACAATTCTGCGCATTCTCTGCTCGCGCACGTTTTCACACGGCCTGGGTAGAGTCGGAATGTGGCGCGGTGGCTGTAGGTCGATCATATCTGTTGCCGCCTCTTTCGTTTGGCGGTGCCTTACTGGTTCGGCCATGGCTCCGTTTCCACATCCCGCTCATCGAACCGGACATGCAGATCTCCCGCATCCGGCTCTCGGACAAGAACTCACGCTTTCGCGTGCAACGCCTTCTGCAGTTTCTGACCATTTATCGGAGTTGATAGTTCTGCAGTTTCTGACCATTTATCGGAGTTGATAGGTTTCCCAATCTCCAAGGTCCTTCCCTACGTATTGCGTCTGTCTTGAACTGAGGTCCCTTCCCTCCACCGGAGTTACCCGGCTTCAGCGGTACTACGAACCTCTCCGCCACCCCAGGCGCCCAGCCTGTCCCTCGCGGGCTTCCGGTTGGTCATTGCTGACCACGCCATGGGGCTTCCCGTGTTGCGTACGCTTTCCTTGTGTACATGCTGTCGCCACTACCCCGGCGCAGCGGCTGGGCGTACTCTTCGCTCTGCTTCACCCAGCCGTATCAGCCTTCCCCGAAAGGGTTGTCGGGTCGGCCTGCGCATTGTCCTTTTCGAGG
>Ga0185299_10000966_pt1 | contig 65337 bp, 58 predicted proteins | sample PaiPotPPA55metaG_FD_128002 | JGI IMG/M metagenome (GOLD analysis project Ga0185299, IMG submission 128002) | Iron sulfur acid spring bacterial and archeal communities from Banff, Canada, to study Microbial Dark Matter (Phase II) - Paint Pots PPA... ... | reverse complement strand
CAGTGAAGTGGTTTAACGCTGGAAAAGGATTTGGATTCATCCAGCGTGAGAATGGCGAAGACGTCTTCGTTCATTTTTCCGCCATTGAAGCCAGCGGTTACCGCACACTCGATGAAGGCGCTCGGGTTACGTTTGTCGTGAAGCGTGGGCCCAAAGGATTACAAGCCGAGCAGGTAACTTTAGCCTAGCCAAAACAACCACTCATCCCCGTTGGATCGAGCTAAGTTAGCGTACGGTCCAACGTGTCTTCAGAACAACGTTCCAAACCGCTTGGGGCGGAATTTCAAGCGATGGATGCTCAGCGCGCAGCCGTTCGGCCGCAGCCTGAAAAGAAGTCTCCTTCGCTTCCAGTTCGTTGTCGGCCGAGATTTCCGCCTGAAGCGGCGTGTCGCCCCAGATCTGTAAATTCCAGATCGAATCCTTAACATGGGAAAGAACCAGCCAGTTCTTGCCAATGCGCGTTGAAAATCTCTGCTTCAAGGACGAGTCTCGGCTCTCCAAGTCTTAGCTTAGCATTTGTAGCAGGCCACTCCTCCGGGCAGGGTCGTTTACTCGTTCACAGGCACCGTGCACGTCGTGTCATAATAGCCGATTCTGATGTTTCGGAATTGTATTTTTCTCGTGGCTGTGGCCTCCGCGGCGCAAACCGCTCCCGCCCGCATCAAGATCGACATCGATCGCACCATCGGTGAAGTGGATCCTCGCGTGTTCGGCAATTTCGCAGAGCATCTTGGCCGAATGATCTATGGCGGTATTTACAACGAGGGCAGCCCGCTCTCAGACCAAGATGGCTATCGCAAGGACGTGATGGCCGCCGTCAAGAACCTGGGCGTCTCCATCCTGCGCTATCCGGGTGGCAACTTTTCCTCGGGCTATGACTGGAAAGATGGCATCGGTCCGAAGGACCAGCGTCCGGTGCGAGCCGAGCTGGCATGGCACGACCTGGAATCCAATCGCTTCGGAACGGACGAGTTTCTGAAGTATTGCGAGCGCATCGGCGCGCAGCCCTATATCTGCATCAACGCCGGACTCGGCACCGTCGAGGATGCGCGCCATTGGGTGGAATACACCAACGAATCCCGCCACACCTATTGGGCCGATCAACGCCGCAAGAATGGTCGCGAAGAGCCTTACAACGTGAAGTATTGGGGGCTCGGGAACGAAATCGACGGCCCGTGGCAGCTCGGACACAAGAACGCTGAGGATTATTCCAAGTTCGCGCTGGAAGCGGCCAAAGCCATGCGTCTGGTGGACCCTTCCATCAAACTGATCGCCAGTGGATCGAGCAATTACAACGCAGATTGGCTGGGCTGGAACCGCACCGTCGTGAACGAGTTGCGCAACCAGATCGATTACATATCGCTCCACACCTACATCGGCGATCGCCAGAACGATCTCGAGCAATTCCTAGCCGCATCGCAAAAAATCGACTCTTACATCGACACCACCGCAGCCGCCATCAAGGCCGCCCAAACCGGACAGACCAATCCCCGGCCCATTTACATCGCCTACGACGAATGGAACGTCTGGTATCGCACCGGAAGCCGCGAACACCTGGAAGAGATCTACAATTTCGAGGATGCGCTAGCCATAGGAATGTTTTTCAATTCGTTCTTCCGCCATGCCGACGTGGTCAAGATGGCGAACCTGGCGCAATTGGTCAACGTGATCGCGCCCATCATGACCAATAAGCAGGGACTCTTCCTGCAGCCGATCTACTTCCCGATTCTCGAGTACGGTAAACAACGGGGGAACGTGGCGCTGCATGCTTGGGTTAGTTCACCGACCTATACCGCCAATCAGCAACCGCTTCCTTACCTGGACGTTTCGGCCACCTACAACGCTCGCGATCATGCCGTTTATGTCAACGTGCTGAACCGCAGCAAGTCGCAGGATATCGCCACGCGCATCCAGAATGAAGAGGGCATGCTCAAGCAGGATGTCGGCGTCTGGCAAATGAACTATACGGATCTGAAGGCGGCGCACACCTTCGGCGACGACAAGAAAGTTGTTCCAAAGACGAGCCCGCTGGCGGCCCCGTTGGAGAAAAACGCTTTCTCCTACACATTCCCAGCGCACTCGCTCACGATCTTACGCTTACGCGTCGAGTGACGCTCACGGCTTCTTTTGGCCATAGTAGGCTTTCGGGCCGTGCTTGCGATGGTGATGCTTGTCGTGTAGGGCACTGGAAATCGGCCTGGCGTCGGGATTGATCACCAAAGTCTGAAATGCGATCGCGGCCAGTTCCTCGACGATAACCGCGGCATGCGCCGCATCGGTTACCGACTTGCCCCAACAGAACGGCGCGTGCCCTGAAACCAATACGGCAGGGCATCCCATAGGATCGCGACCGTTCATCAACCGCATGATCGCCAGACCGGTATTGGCTTCGTAGTCCGATTCGATCTCGGCCGGTGTCAGGGGGTTGGTGACCGGCACGGGCCCGTGAAAGTAGTCAGCGTGCGTGGTGCCGAAGCAAGGGATTTCGCGGCCGGCCTGCGCCCAAGCCGTGGCATTGCGAGAATGTGTATGCGCAATACCGCCGATCGATGGGAAAGCCTGGTACAGCGCGATGTGCGTCGCCAAGTCAGACGATGGCCGCAGGCTGCCCTCTACCACACGACCCTCCAGATCCGTAATCACCATGTCGGTCGGAGTCATGGTCGCGTAAGGAACGCCGCTGGGCTTGATCACCACTAGACCATCCTCGCGCGAGACGCCGCTCGCGTTGCCAAACGTGTAGAGCACCAGTCCACGGCGAACCAGTTCGAGATTCGCTTCGTAGACTTCAGCCCGCAGCGCTTCCAGCACTCTGGCCTCCTCGCGCCCGGCTCGCGACTCTTCGCAACTCAGGCAAAACATCGCCTAGCTCTATTGGATTGGAGCCCCTGCCGCCGAAAGAAAAGTACAGTTTCCGGAAAAGCGGATACAATGCCTGGTATATCGCGGCGCTCGATTCTTCCGGCTGGATAGTAATGTAGCCGGGACACAGTGCATCCTGCGCTTCCTCTACCTTCTGAAACGTTCCAGCGGCAAGAAACGCGAAGATGGCCGACCCCAGGCTGGTCACATCGCCATTAGGCACCAGGATCGGCTTCCCCATCACATTCGCGTACACCCGATTGAGCACCGAATTGCGCTGCGGGATGCCGCCCGCATTGATGATCCGGTGCACCGGTACGCCATATTCTTCCATCCGCTCCAGGATCACGCGGGTGTGGAAGGCCGTTCCTTCGATGGCCGCGAATAGCTCGTCCTGAGCGGTGTGCGTCAGTCTCCACCCGAGCGTGACTCCGCTCAGCTCCGGATTCACCAGCACTGTGCGATCTCCGTTGTCCCAAGTGATCCGCATGAGTCCGGTTTCGCCGCCTCGGTATTTTTCCAAGCCGCGCGAGAGTTCCATAACCGTCGTGTTCGCGCGGCGCGCGATGGCATCGAAGATATCGCCCGTAGCCGAGAGTCCGGCCTCGATGCCGGCGTACTTGGGATGAATCGACCCAGGCACCACGCCGCACACGCCCGGAATCAGCGCCGGCTTTTCGCTAATTGCCATGATGCAGGTGGAAGTGCCAACCACGTTCACCACGTCACCCAATCGCACTCCCGCTCCTATAGCGTCCCAGTGCGCGTCAAAAGCGCCTATTGGAATCGGAATTCCTGCGCGCAATCCCAGTTTTTCCGCCCATGCAGGTGTGAGATGCCCCGCAATACGATCAGAGGTTGCGTAGCGGCCGTCCAACTTGGCGCGTACGCCCCTAAACAGCGGGTCCAGATTCGCCAGAAATTTCTCGTCCGGCAATCCGCCCAAGCCCGCGTTCCACATCCACTTGTGACCCATGGCGCAAATGCTGCGCGGCGCCCGGGCTGGATCGCTGATTCCACAGAGCACCGCCGCCACCATATCGCAGTGTTCCAGCGCCGTCCGGAAACGATGGCGCTTCTCTGGATTGTTGCGTAGCCAGTGCAGCAGCTTCGCGAATCCCCATTCGGAAGAGTAAATGCCACCACACCAATCGATCGCCTCCAGCCCGTGACGGCGCGCAGCGGTGGTGATCTCTCCCGCCTCTTTCCAAGCTCGATGGTCGCACCACAAATAATAGTCATCAATTGGTTCGAGGCGCGCATCTACGGGGATTACACTCGAGCCAGTAGTGTCTAGCGCGATAGCTTCGATAGTGCCGCCGTCGATCCCGGCACTTTCGATGGCCTGGTGCATCGCTTCAGCCAGAGCACGCATATGCTCTGCGTGGCTTTGCGCGCCATGGTCGGGATCTTCCTTCTTGCGCAGCAGCGGATACTCGGCTACTCCCGCGCCCAGTCGTCCACTCATGCTGTCAAAGATCGACGCGCGAACACTGAGGGTTCCGAAGTCGACGCCGGCGACTATGCTCATGACCTATTCATGCTGGTGGACGCTCCAGCCGAGATAACGCGTGGTCGCCTCCCGTACTGCCGACGACACTGGTGCCAAGTTGGCCGCCACGTGATGCTCGAAGCCGCGTTCGCAAATATAGCGTAGCAGCGTTTGCAGTTTCGGGATGCGCACGACGCCCGCGCCACCGAAAGTCTCCAGCGGATCGTCGGTGAACTCGCCCTCGCCGACGTAACCATGAATCGAGCCCTCGCGGTCGTTAGTCGAAAAACGAGCAAAGCTCATGGGCCCGGATTTCACTCTGCCCACACACGTCCCGTAAGTATTCTCCTTGCCCACCGTACCGGCGATGATCTCCTGAAAATCCATCCGGACTTCTTTGAAGAAATGCTTTGGAAGATTGCTGCAATGGAAGCAGACCGCCTTATCGGGATCGTCTCCGTAATTGTTGTTCCAGTCGAGTAAGGCGCTGGGCGTCGCCGAAGCGAGCTGCAACGCATGCATGCCGACCACGCCGCAAATATCCACCTCGCAGGCGCTGGACGTCAGATTTTCACTCATCATGCTCATAATGGTGCAAGGCACGACACCGAAGAATTCCTCCAGTGAGGTCCAGCACTGCACGGCGCTGATCGCGACTTGAGTTTGCGCCATCCACTGATCCACCACCGCGCCCAGCTTGGCCATCTTGAGAAGCGGCTCAGCCGGCACACCGTTGGTCGGGACGTAGCGCCGGATCTGTTCCAGCTTCGCTTGAGCGCCGGAGTCCTGATCGCCCATGCGAGCGATCCGGCCAAGGATTTCCGAAAGGTCGATCGGCTCTACCGAAATGCCATTTGCCTCCAGGATCTTTTCGCTATAGCGAACAGTGTTGAAGGCGGCAGGGCGCGCGCCGATGGCGCCGATTCGAAGCCTCCGTAAACCTCGCGTGACGCGGCAGACCGCGGCGAACCAGTCCAGATCGCGGCGGAAGACATCGGAATCCGGGGCCTCCGTGTGAAGTGATGTCAGCGAGTATGGAATTCCGTACTGGGTCAGGTTATTGCAGGCCGACATCTTGCCACAGAAGCTGTCGCGCCGGTCTCGAATGCCCATCCGGCCCGGAGTATCCGGCGTCGCCTGCACCAGCACCGGAACGCTCAAACCGGCCATCCGCAGCGTATCGGCAATAGCGCGCTCATCGCCGAAGTTCGGCAGCGTGACGATTACTCCATCGATGGCATCGCTGTGCTTCTTAAACAGCTCTGCGCAGCACCCTGCTTCCGTGCGCGTTTCCACGGCTCCGAACTTGGTGTCTTGAACACCCGGAGCCACCACGGTGTGGCCGGCCTTCTCGATCGCGGCGATCATCTCCGTGCGCCCGCTCTGAGCCAGATGATCGGGAAAAAAGCCGCGGTTCCCGACGATCATCCCGAAAGTCATGCGGCGCGGTTTGGCGTCCATTTATTTACCTCTCCACGGTGAGAATCGAAACGAATAAAACGCACCCAGCACAATCAGAAGCGCACTCCACCAGATACCTGCGTGCAGGTTGGCCAGCACCACCGGATGCTCGGGCGGGACTGCTTGTTCATACAAACCGGCGCCCAGAATCAACACGCCGTAAATCAGCACTAACGCGCCAACGAAGAACCAGATCGAAACCATTCCAGGACGATGCATTTGTTGTTTACCAAAACGCTGACCAAAAATGTCTACCAGAAAATAATGTTCAAAATCACGAACCCCACCGCCACCACGCAGGCCCAAAAGATGGGGCGTTGATACAACGGCAAGTGCCCTTCCGACGGCAGGTCCGTGTAGCCGTAAACCAACCCAGTCAACTCCTCCATCGGTTTCGGACGGGTCACATAACTGACGGCCACCGTGACCAACACGCACACGATCCATGACCATAACGCCCGATACATGTTCTCCGCCATGTCCTTCGCTTTCGGCGAGAGCGCTACATATCGCAGCGCCGTGGGATCGATCTTCACCCAGGCCCACAGCCCGATGGCCGAGACCGTTCCGCTCAAAAGGCCCCAGAAGCCGCCCGCGGGCGTGGCGCGGCGCCACAACATGCCGAGTAGCACGGTCCCAAAGAGTGGAGCGATAAAGAAACTGAATAGGGCCTGAACATAGTCCATGATGCTTTGGAATTGCATCACGAAATATGCCGTGCCGATACTCACCAGCACACCCAGCAGAGTGCACCAGCGGCCGACCGAGACATAGTGCGCATCGGTGGCCTGCCGGCGAAAGAACGGCCGGTAGATGTCATAAGTCCACACCGTCGCAAACGCGCTCACGTTGCCCGCCATACCAGACATGAACCCGGCCATCAGTGCCGTGATGCCAAGCCCCAATAATCCCGGTCCGCAGTAACGCGCCAGCATGATCGGCAGCACTTCGTTGTAGCTGTGGCCTCCCGAGGCGACCGCCTGGCTTTCACCCACCAGGTGTTCGGGAAGCACCGCCAGGCCCAGCAATCCGGGAAGAATCACGATAAACGGCACTAGCATCTTGAATCCGGCGCCGATGATGGGCGCAAGTTTGGCCGACCGAAGATCTTTAGCGGCGAGCACGCGCTGGACTACCAGAAAATCCGTCGTCCAGTAGCCGAACGAAATCACCCATCCGAGGCCAAAGACGATCCCCACCCAGTGAATGCCCATCGGATTATCGTCAAACGATCCGAGCGTGCTCCATAGATGCGTGTAGCTCTGCCCCGGAAAATTGTGGGCGATTCGCTCCACCACGCCGCTCCAGCCCCCGGCTTCGATCAAACCCAGGATCGAGATCAGTAGCGCGCCCAGCCAGATGAGCACAAACTGCAGAACCTCATTGAAAATCGCCGAGAGCAGCCCGCCCAGAACGACGTACACCGCCACCGTAAGCGAGGAGATCCAGATGCTGAAATGGATGTCCCACCCGAGCACCACCTTCATCACTAGCGCCATCGAATACATATTGATACCGCTCATCAGCACCGTCATGAAGCCGAAACAGATCGCCGCCAGCGCGCGCGACGATTCACCATAACGCAGCTTCAGGTACCCCGGCACCGAATGCGTTTTCGAAATGTAGTAGAACGGCATCATGACCAGGCCGAGGAACAGCATGGCTGGAATGGCGCCGATCCAATACCAGTGCGTGGCGAGAATGCCGTATTGATAAGCCGATGCAGCCCAGCCCATCATTTCGAGCGCGCCTAGATTCGCCGCTAGAAAGCTTAAGCCCGCCACCCAGGCAGTCATCTCGCGCCCGGCCAGGAAAAAATCCTCGCCGGTCTGCGTGTAGCGCTTCAGATAGAATCCGATGCCTAGCACGGCGGCGAAGTACAAGGCGATGATTGCCAGGTCGACGCCAGAAAGCGTGAGCAAACGCGACGAAGCGTTCATGATCGCCTTTCTACGCTTGCAATCGCTTTCACAGACCCTTATTCTAATAGCTCCCGAACTGAGTCGGGAAACGCTACGCTGAGGAGAACGGTTTGCGAAAACCACACGCGGCAATTTTGATATTGGCGGCATCCATAACCCTGAACGCGAAAACGAAGCTTACCCGGGCCGAGTTCGGCAAAACACTCGACGGCGCGCCAGTCCAGATTTATACGCTCACCAACAAGAATGGCCTCGAGGCTCGGATCACTAACTATGGCGGAATTGTCGTCTCCCTCCAAGCGCCGGACCGCAATGGCGCGATGGCCGACGTCATTCTGGGATTCGACACATTTCACGACTATCTCACCGGCCCGAGTCCTTACTTCGGTGCGCTGGTCGGCCGCTATGGCAACCGTATCGGGCACGCGCGCTTCACCCTCGATGGGGTCGAGTATAAGCTAGCCGCCAATAATGGCCAGAATTCCCTGCACGGCGGCGTACACGGATTCAACAAGGCCGTCTGGGCGCCGCGCGAACTGCCCGACAACAGCCTCGAACTAACCTACTTGAGTAAGGACGGCGAGGAAGGTTACCCGGGAAATCTGAAGGTCACGGTAATTTATCGCATGACGGATGCCAACGAGCTGAAGATTGATTACGCCGCCACCACTGACAAAGATACTGTCCTCAACTTGACCAACCATGCGTACTTCAATCTGAAGGGCGCGGGCAACGGTGACATCCTGGGCCATATCGTGACCCTGAACGCCGACCGCTTTACTCCCGTCGATTCCGGCTTGATTCCAACCGGAGAATTGCGCGACGTCAGCGGTACTCCGTTCGATTTCCGCAAAGCGACGGCGGTTGGCGCGCGGATCGAACAGAATGACGAACAGCTCAAGCTCGGCAAGGGATACGATCACAACTGGGTGCTCAACAAGAATGGCGCCGCCCCTGGTTTAGCGGCCCGCGTGGAAGAGCCCTCCAGCGGAAGAGTGCTGGAGGCGTTCACCGACCAGCCGGGAGTCCAGTTTTACACTGGCAACTCGCTGGATGGATCGATTAAAGGCAAGGGCGGCAAGCCCTTCGGTCGTTTCAGCGGCCTTTGCCTTGAGACCCAGCATTTCCCCGATTCGCCGAATAAGCCCGGCTTTCCTTCCACGGTACTCAAGCCTGGCCAGGCGTTTCACAGCACGACAATCTATAGGTTTACGACCAAGAGCTAACCGTTACCTTCCAGCCACCGCGAATTACTGGGAAATGTTCTAGGTCGGACGGTGTCTAACGACTGGGAAGGAAATATCGTCGTGGACAAAGAACCAACTCTGACACTTCACTGCGTCCGAAAAAATGGAAGGCGCGAGAGAACGAAATTGTCGCTGGCGACCTTATCTGAAGCACGAGAAGTGGCGCAAAGAATACTGCGTCTCGGCGGCGGTCTCTATGATGAGGTCGACATTTGCACCGAAAATGGAGCTATCGAAACGGTTCAGAATCAGGACCAAAACTCGGCTGCCGCTGAAGTGCTCCTGATTGAAGACAACGCCGGAGATGCGCTCCTCGTCGGACAAGCGCTCGGCGACTCTGCTGCGTCGGTCCATCTGAACATAGCCCGCGATGGCGAGCAGGCGCTTCAAATACTCATGGAACCCGATTACAATCCGGACCTTATCATTCTGGACTTAAACATTCCAAAGCTTTCCGGATACGGAGTGCTGGCGTCATATCCTCGCAGGAAGACTACGCCCGTCGTTGTGTTCAGCGCATCCCAAAACGAAGCCGACGTCGATCGCGCATACTCTCTAGGTGCAAGGGACTTCGTTCGCAAGCCCCTGGACCTGGATGATTATAAGTCTGCCGTTTCGGGGATGGTTCAGAAATGGACCAGTTGTAACAATACCGAGACGCTGCCTTTCTAGCAGCGCTTCCAAGTTCCGGTTTGAGTTCCGAACTAGAGTAAAGCTGTATCTAGTCCGCGGGACCTAGTACCCAAGCGTTATACGCTACAAGTGGACCTATCGATCACGTTCTTGCTTCATTTGGAATGACGAGGCCCAAAGCGCAGGGGGATGTTGAGATTATCGATTACCCTGACGAGGAAACCACGATGTCCAACGTCCTGCCGCCGGCTCATCCCGGCGAAGTACTCCGAGAAGAGTTTATGAAGCCTATGGGAATCAGCCTCAACGCGCTGGCTAGGGACCTGCACGTTCCGGTGAGTCGAGTCAATAAGATCGTAAATGAGGAGCGCGATATCACTCCAGACACGGCGATGCGGGCCGCTCGTTACTTTGGCACCACGGCTGAGTGTTGGCTTAACCTCCAGTCCCGCCACGATCTTCTGATCGCCAAGAGCACGGAAAAAGTGATTCAACAGCAAGTGCGCCCATTGACATCAGCTACACTCGGGTAATCGCAGCCGGCCAACGGCGAATCAGTGCGTCTGGTGATTCTGGTAGGCGCGGCTGGACTCGAACCAGCGACCCTCAGCTTAGAAGATCGATCATGGATTGCGTCCATCGAAACCTCCAGCGCCAGGGACTCCGGCGTCAATTCCGGCGGCACTCCCAGTGTTGCCAAACCAGATTGGATTAGGCGTCACGTTTGGCGGCGTCCGCTTCCCCTGCAAGATCCTGCAGTAATTCGAAAAACGCTTTAGGCTGGCCGATAAAGAGTCCCATGGCCGTCAAGAACTTCACTACACCCATGGCTACGCCCTTTGTTTCGGTAGGTCGGATAATCGAAGATACTGGAAGACTTCGGCTTAGAAAGGGACAGGGCTCAGGCATGATCAGGTTGGTCTGGAAAGCCTCCCCGCCAAAGGGAGGAGAATTGAGGTCGGGAAAGACCAGTCCGTTAGTGGGGTCCGTTAATGGTGGTGCATTGCCCGCCTTGTCAGACCAAGTTTGAAAGTGCATTGTTTCAGTGGGACCGATGCTTATTAGTATTCGCAACACCTCGACGCCGGTGGCCCTCTGTGCCATGGAAGGGTAGAGGCTATTACCACCTTGTTCGATGGTCGGCATATGGAAGCCGGCTGTGTTGGCAATGGCCTGGATGTGGGCATCCGGTGTTAGATCGGCGTTGGTTCGGGGAATTGCTGGAAACTGCCCACGGGCCAAGTCTGGGACGGCCTGTGGGAACACGAAATTAGGGTCCAGATCGGGGTTGTTCGCGCTGCTGCGATATCGCGTCCACCAACTTGTATCCAAGGTGAGCTGCATGAGATTTGTAAGTCGTGGCTTTCCGCTCGACCCAGATGCCGTGCTGCCCGGCAAATTGCGAAATTGATCGAGATTAGCTGGAGCCGCACCCTTGGACATCAGGTATGCATTCAAGAAGGTAAAGTGGGTGATCTCGTCATCGGTGTTGTCGTGGATGTATTGCGGGAAGTCCGAGTCAAGGTTTTGAAGCTTGGCAGTGTAGGTAGGATTTCCACTCCCGTCCGGCACCTCTTTGTCTTGGATTCCTCCGAGTTCGTTGTATTGCACCCAAAAATCGCTTTCCAGGATCTCGGCTGCAGCCGCAAATCGGAGCAGAGCGGCGTCCCCCTTGCTGAGTCGGCCCTTAGGATCGTCTCCCAACAGCCGCCCTCCAACACTTGTCGCGCTAGCGGCCGCTAATGCTCTCTTCATGAACCAACGTCGGCTCGCGTTCAAACCTCTCGCTGTGAATTTCATAATTGTCACCTCTCTTCGGAATATTTCAAACGCCTGCGTATGTCGGATCTGCGCACATATCCGTTCTGAACGAAAGTTATCCTGCTACCTTCACCGCGATCTTGATCTCCGGCTGGGCGGGCAGCGACCGTTAGATGCAGAGCGTGACTTCCGAAGTGTAAAAGTGTTGTGAAAACAATGTTGCGAAGTGTGAACCGTAAATGTGGGCGGCATCCATCCCAATGCGTGTTAATGTTTTGCATTAGCCCGCAGCTAAGTATCCCCAACGCAGGAGCCGTGTCGCCTTCTGCATAAACAGCGTACCGGAAACAGACTCTTCACATCCTTTTTACGAATATTACCGATATAAGGCGCTGACCAGAAGAGTCATAGGTCCAGGTCGCAGCGTATTATGTGGCCGGGCTCCAGAAGCGGGTTGTGAATAGTAGTGGCGACGAGATCCAACGACGGAACAGCGGGCACGGCCATTAGGGAGGTTAGCGAGTCTGCGAAAGATAATTGCCGGGACGCAGTGGGTGACGCCAGGCCGACGAACTTGTGGGAAAGCGACGGAGTTTTGTTCGGTCTCGCGATATGCGCAGTGCCCTTGTCTATTGCTGCGGCTGAGTTGCTCCTTGGTAGCTCTCTTCTGTTCCGCGTGATCGCACTTGTGCGAGGCCACGCGAAATTATGCGTCCCGCGAGTGTTTTGGTTCTGGTTAGGATGGGCAGCTTTGGAAATAATGGCGTGGCTAAACTCACCGGAAGCCCTGGCCGGATGGGGAGAGATTCGGCATTTGCTCCTAATCGGCACTCTCTTTTTGATGGTTCCAGCTTTGAAGTGGCCTGGCGCTCCTCTGGCAGTATGGTTCGGAATTGTCGTGACAGCCAGTTTCAGTTCTCTCGTCCTGATCGGGAACTTTCTCTGGAAACTGTTTTTCTATCGAGGAACTCTTGCTCCTATCATCTATCTTCGAAGCGGTGGTCTGCTCCACCACTGGATGATCTACGGAACGGTTGAAGTCTTAGTCTTCGCAGGTCTGTTGGAGCTGTGGCATTTCTTCCCAGAGAACCATCGCTTCTTGTCGCTTGTGTGGGTCATCAACACCGTCGCGATCCTTCTGAGTCTGACGCGGATGCTTTGGATATGCTCTCTTCTATTGCTTGCTCTGCACCAGATCTGGCTCCGTTCCCGATGGCTGTGGGCGGTGCCGGTTATACCTTGTTTGCTGTTTTTGGCGAGTCCCGGCGCCGTTCGGTCACGTGTACTGGATTCTATGCGTCCAGAGTATTACTCCAACGCTGAACGTGTCCAAATGTTGCAGGTGGGATGGAGAATGATTCGGCAGCACCCGTTCACGGGCGTAGGTGCTGGACGAATCGATAAGTTGTACACGAAGTATCTTTCAGTTTCGGACCCGGTGCCGGCCTATCACGGCCATCTCCACAACAATGTTGTTCAGCTAGCGGCTGAATTCGGGTTGCCGGTAACAATCACTGCAGTGCTGTTTGTTACCGTTTTGTTGCGCGACCTGAGGGCCCAATCCAGACGCGCGACCGATCGGGAGCAGCAGTTCCTGTGCCGTACCGCTTTGCTGGGACTCACTGGCTTCGTCGCTTCCGGAATGTTCGATTACACCTATGGACATTCGGTCGGACTCATCTTGCTCGCGTTTGTGGTCTTGATACCTCTCGTTTCCGTGAAGGAGAGAAACTCGGCGTCCAGCGCGTTCGGCATGGCTCAAACTAGGTCCAGCGCGCTGGCGGTGACAGATCGCATTCTCAGCCTCCTACTCGTCACAGCCCTAACACCATTGGTTGTGGCAGTAGCAGCGGGGATTTTTGTCCTCTCACGGCGATCACCATTCGTGGCGTATCTGCGAATTGGCCAACACGGCCGTGCGTTCTGGGTTTGGAAGCTCAGGACCATGTGGTCCCGAGGGGCCCCATCTCGTTGCGAGCGCGTTTGGCTGCAGCGAATCGCAGCGGACCCGAGTCGAGACGAAAAATTGGAACACGATCCGCGCGTGACCAGTCGATTCGCTGTATTCTGCCGCCGTCATTCCATCGACGAATTGCCCCAGTTCTTACATGTGATCAGGGGCGAAATGTCACTCGTTGGACCGCGGCCAGTGACGCACGCCGAACTGGTCAGGCACTACGGGGCTAGGGCCGGAGAAGTATTGAGAGTTAAACCTGGGTTAACGGGCTACTGGCAAACGCGGGGAAGAAACCGCCTATCGTACTCAGAACGTGTTCAGCTTGATTCGACATTGATCAGAGAGTTGTCGCTACACGTCTATTGGCGAACCCTTTTGAGGACAATTCCGGAAGTTCTAATTGGTAAGAATGCGTCGTGAAATTCGTTGATAAAGAGGTTTACAGATGGAGGTGTGATCATGAGTGCCTTTCGTAAGAGCAAATTAAGTGGCTTGCTCTGGTTCCCTCGGCGGACACTCAAAACCGGCCATCGGTGGACACCTGAAAAGCGGCCAACGAGATAGCTGATCCAGGACATTGACTGAGACGGAAGATTATCCTCCGGCGGTGAATGTCTTGAGCGAAGAAAACAAACAGCAAGTCCTTGCGCTCGGCCGGCTTGGCTGGTCCCTACGGCGGATCGAACGAGCCGTACACATCCGGCGCGAAACTGCGGCGACCTATTTAAGAGCCGCTGGCATTCCCGTCCGACCTCCAGGCGGCTGGGGACGCGCCCAGCCAAAACCGGCCATCGAGGTGTCCACCGACCCTGGACACGCAAATGGCCCTGCCGACGAGACCCAGATGCCGGCTTCAACTCCGTCGGCGAGCGCTTGCGAACCGTACCGGGAGTTCATCGAAGCTGAGCTAGCCAAAGGCCGGAACGCCATGGCCATTTGGCAAGACCTGGTGGACGGACACGGCTTCGGCGAAAAATACGCCAGCGTCAAACGCTTCGTGCGGAAACTGCGCGGATCTCCCACGCCGGAAGCGCGCGTGGTGATTGAGACGGCGCCTGGCGAAGAAGCCCAGGTCGATTATGGCACTGGCCCGATGGTGCGCGACGCGCAGACGGGCAAGTACAGGCGCACGCGGTTGTTCGTCTTGACGCTGGGATACAGCCGGAAGGCCATTCGCCTCCTGGTGTTCCGTTCCAGCTCGCGCGTCTGGGCCGAGCTGCATGAGAAGGCGTTCCGAAGGCTCGGTGGAGTCACTCGCGTGGTGGTGCTCGATAATCTGCGCGAGGGCGTGCTCACGCCCGACATTTACGATCCCACGCTCAATCCGTTGTACCGTGACGTGCTGCAACACTACGGCGTCACAGCGCTTCCATGCAGAGTGCAGGACCCGGATCGCAAAGGCAAAGTCGAGTCGGGCGTCGGTCACGCACAGAAGACGCCGCTCAAAGGCCAGCGCTTCGAGAGCCTGGAAGATGCGCAAGCCTATCTGGATCGGTGGGAGACGCGCTGGGCAGACACGCGCATTCACGGAACCACCAAGCGGCAAGTCACGGCGATGTTCGCCGAAGAGTGTCCTGCACTACTTCCGCTTCCAGTCGAACCTTTCCGTTATTACCAGTACGGCGAGCGAGCCGTGCACTTGGATGGCTGTGTCGAAGTGGAAGCCGCCTACTATGGCGCGCCGCCAGGCTGGATCGGCCGCCGCGTTCAAGTCCAGTGGAATGACGCCGTCGTTCGTTTGCTGAATCCCACCACCGGTCGACTGCTACGCGAGGACCTGCGGCAAGAGCGTGGCCGTCACCGCATCCACGTCGAGGATCGGCCGCGGCGGACACCGCTATCGACGCAACAGTTGCTGCACCGCGCCGGAAAGGCTGGAAAGCACATTGGGCAGTTGTGTCAGGCGATGCACGCGAAACACGGCGAACTCGCAGTGCGCCGCATCCTGGGTACGCTGGCGTTGGCTAAAAAGTACGGCACCGCTTCCACCGACGACGCCTGCGCGCTGGCTTTAGAAACTAGCACCCGCGAATACCACTTCGTACGCCGTTACCTGGAACACAACCCTCAACTGCCGCTGAGCTTGCGACAGGTCGATCCACTGATTCGCCAGCTCACCTTGTACCGCGATCTCATCGAAAACCGAACCCGTCAGGAGGACCAATCATGAACGTAATTGAACTCGAACACGCTCTTCGCCAACTCCGGTTGGGAGGCATGGCCTCAGTGCTCGAAACCCGTCTCCGCCAGGCTCAGGCCGAACCCATGACTCCCATCGACCTGATCTCTTGCCTGGTATCGGACGAACTTACGCGCCGATCCGACCGGCTGCTGGAACGTCGTCGCAAACAGGCCGGATTCCGCGATCCCGACCGGACGCTCGACAACTTCGACTTCAGCTTCAATCCCAAGATGAATCGTAGTCTGGTCTTCGATCTGGCCACCGGTGCCTTCATCAACAAGCGCGAGGACGCGTTGTTTCTCGGCCCCGGAGGAACGGGGAAAAGCCACTTGGCGCAAGCCATCGGACAGGCCGCGATTCAACAAGGCTGCAAGGTGTTTTATCGCGAAACTCACATCCTGCTCGATGAGCTGGCCGAGGCCGTTGCGAACGGCACTCGCAAGGAATACATGGAGTCGGTAGCGACGGTTCCGCTACTCATCATCGACGACTTCGGCATGCGCAAACTCCCACACACTGCCGCCGAGGATCTGCTGGAAATCATCATGCGCCGCTACGAACGCTTCAGCACGCTGCTGACATCTAACCGCCCGGTCGATGACTGGGGTAAGTTGCTCGGCGACGTTGCCGCAGTGAGCGCCATGCTCGATCGGCTGCTGCACCACGGTCACGTACTCAAGTGCGGCCCACGGAGCTGGCGCACCAAGGCGGCCGCCACTGCATAAAGGAAAAGAGCTTCTTCAGATGGGGACTCTGTCCCCATGCCCCTGGGATTTATCGCTTTGGCGCCAGAATGACTATCCATAGGACGAAATCCAGCCGTTTCGCGAACGGCAAGGAACTTTATCCTTTACCCCACTGTCTCAACTACCATGCGGACATTGGTCGGGTTAGTCGGGATAATGCTTACGCTTGTTTCGGCCCCTTCGAGTGCGGCTCCGCCCATCAGTGTGCTTCTCGCCAACCCTGATCCAAAACCGGTGCTCGACTGCGACCGAGGCCCTATCTTCGTCAGGGTGGGGCGGGATGGCGCGATCACTGTCAACGGCATGACTACGGACGAAGCTAGTATCCAGCGACGTCTAGGCGAGATCTTTCAGACGCGGGCGGAGAAGCTTATTTATTTCGAGGCAGAGTCGCGCTTGCCCGTGAGGAAGGTCTTATCAGTGCTTGAGCGATGCAACTCTATTCCTAATCTCACGATCGCTTTGGTTACCAGTTCAATCAGCCGTTCTCAATGCTTTGTACTTCCAATTCGCCGCCTAAGGTGAGGGCGTCCGGAGACGCCCCGGCCATTCCGGCCGCTGAGTCGGCGCTCCGGTCGCATCCCTGCGGTGCCGTATCCTCCGCCCAGGTGAGGCCAGTATAAGCCTGAAGGGAGCGCTTTTCCAAAAAAGTGTTTGCACTAACGCCCAACCCCGAGGTATAAATACTTTTGTTCTGGTTCCGCTTCGTTGGCCGGTTTTGAAGTGTCCACGTATGGCCGGTTTTCAGATGTCCACCGAGGCTGGTTCATCGGTGTTGTTGTTGTTTTGATCCTCTGCTCAGTGCTCATTCACCCGTTTGGCCCCGTTAAGAGAGCGATCTCGGCCGAACCCTTGCAGGAAGGCATTTCTATAGATGCCCGAACGCAAGGCATCATCGGCCGATCTTGCCAAAATTGCCACTCGGAGAAAACGCAATGGCCGTGGTACAGCTATATCGCGCCGGTTTCGTGGATGATCGAGAGCGATGTGTCTCGCGCGCGAAGTCATTTGAACTTCTCTAGATGGGAGGGATACCCAACCGAGCGGCGCCTTGCATTTCTTGACGAAATCTCGGTGATGATTTCTGCTCGATCTATGCCGCCTTGGCGTTACCTACTGATGCATCGAGAAGCCAAGCTTTCCAATACCGATATTGAGCAGGTTTCCCAGTGGGCCCGGGCCGAGCGCAACCGTTTGCGATCTACTGCTACTTCAAGCATCGGGCGCTCCTGGTCCTATGACTCGAGCCTCATCGCTTGGTGGAGAAGAAACTTATCATGCGGCATCGCAGCGCGATGAGGAGCTTACGTTCCGCTCGATGCAGACTCGCTATCATTTCGATCTCGTTTTCCGGCAGCGCATTGCACCCTCAGGATATCTCGCTTATCTCCTCAACCGTTGAACTACAGATTCGCGAAGTCAATCTGCACCTTGACAGTTCAACCGTGTTGGAAATCAAAGCATTGCGAGGAGAAATGGTGCCAACGAGGAAAAACCGTCCAGTGACTCTCGACGATACGACTTCCTTCGTGACGCGGATCAGCCAGGGTGAGATCGCGATCTCATTAGGGACCCTCTCGGCTCTCTTGAACCAACGCGTTTTTGCATACCCCCACGCTCCCTTAAAGAACATAACACTCAAGGCGGACGGCGGACGGATAAAACAAAGCGGCACAATGCATAAAGGTGTTGACGTTCCGTTTGAAATTGAGGGGTCGCTCGAAGCAACACAGACCGGGGAAATCCGGCTTCATGCCGACAAGGTCACCTCCGCACACATTCCGATGAAAGGTCTATTGCATCTGTTTGGTGAAGACCTTTCTAAGCTTGTCAATCTCAAACAGGATCGAGGCGTGACCATAGAGGGCGATAACATTGTCATCCGCACAGATCGTATCCTCCCTCCACCGCGAATCGAGGGTAGAGTAACCAGCGTGCGCATTCAAGCCGATCGAATCGTTCTGTCTTTCGATTCAGGCTCCGCAGACGAGCTGAAACCGCCTTACAAAACCGGCAGCTACATCTTTCATCGCGGTGGGTTCTACGGTTTGGAAAACTGACGATGAGTGATGCTGACCTCGAAATCGTTAATAAATCGGAACACCGTCCATTCGAATTCAGCCTCCCGGAATACACTCGGCAACTTACCGCCGGCTACTCGAAAACTACACCTTCACGGGGCTTGATCGTGTTTATGCCGGATTTCGGGTCACTGCCGCCTGAGGGCCACGGCCCGCCGTACAGTGGGAAATCATCAGTATCGCGACGGTCAAACGTCGAGCTGAGCCGCAATTTCCCGGATTAGACAAACCATAGCGATTACGGCCGTACCTAGTATTTCTCCTAGTTTTAGAATTCTGGTGGTTTGTCCAGTATTACATTTCTGAACTGCAGTGCGTCTCCATATCGATTTGGATCTCAGCACATTGAAGGAGTTCCACCGCGTTGTTGCCTAAAAGGCGATCAGATGGTCGTAGAAACCACTGCTACCGCTGTTTGTACACGCCGGCTGTCATTGCTGGACCGCTGGTTGAGCCTGACCGAAGAGTACTCGCGTGCAGTCGCAGCCACGATTAGATCAAAACCTGAAATGGACCGTGCATTTTTCCTGGCCGTCATCGAAGACGTGAAGACACAAATGAACACTGCTAAGCAAGCACTTGAGGTTCACCGGATGACGCATGGGTGCTGAATACACGGCGATAGGATGATTCCGCGTCATAAGCAATCCTTTCGTTGAACGACCGCGAACGCCCTCACGGCTGGAATGTTGGTCGTCCAATTCTATGGCGAAACAGCTTTTTTCTCTTCTCCATCAACCCGCCTACCGGACCACGCCGGATTTTGTCAGGTCCGGGCCTGACCTGATTTTGTCGCCCATATAAGAATGTATGGTCCGCCGCTGGGCGTCAACCATGAAACTCTCGAGATTAGCAGAAGTGGTCTGCAAGAATGTATTCGGCCTACTGGTAGAGAGAACTGCTGGCCATGATGAGGATTCGCGCGCCCGTCCTAATAAAGGGGACGGTCAGCTTAAAAGCGACCAGTTTTTATATCAGGCTGCTTGTATTTGATTTTCTGGTAGGCGCGGCTGGACTCGAACCAGCGACCCTCAGCTTAGAAGGCTGATGCTCTATCCACCTGAGCTACGCGCCCCTTGAAAAGGAATCTACAAGACGAGTTTACGATGCCGCGACCGCTTTTGCATCGCCTGGCTCCACGGCTTGGAACACTCCCTCAGCCATCCAGTCGCGAAACCATTCGAATAGTTGCGATTGCTTCACTGCGGGGCGCCACTTACGCGTCAGCACGGCCATGATCGCCTCGCCCAATGTTCTTCCCGACGCCAGCGCGGAGAGCATCTCGTAAGCGGGCTCGCGAAGGTCCATCCTGTGGACCTGATAATTGCGGCGATATGCCACCACCCAGGTCTTCTTGGCGGCGATTCGCGGAGAGCGATTCTCTCTGTCCACTGCGCCCATATACTTGCTGACCGGGTAATCAAATGCAAGCAGGTGGAACGCTTCGATGGGCCTCAGACGCGCAGACTCCCAAGCTTCCTCCGGCACCGCCCGAACTGCGTCCGGCGTTAAAGGCGGAGTTTCGTTTGCATCAAAGATCACACTAAGCGCCAACTCCAGCCGTGCCAAGTCCACGCAGAATTCTTTCTTTGGCAGATCGGTCAGCGTGGCAACGAACTCGGGAAGATGATCGCCCAGCCGGTTCAGCGTATAGCTGCGCGACGGATAAACGTCCACGTAGCGTTTGACCAGACGCATAAACTCCTGGCCGCCAAGAAAATGCTTCAACGCTGGATAGTCGATCGCCAGGGCCTCCTCCATCCGCGGCAGATACATGTCTCGGTAGATGTCCAGGCGCTGGATCGCGGAAAGTGTCTTCGAAGGAAGTACCAAGCCGCGCGCCGCCTCAAATGACATTGCTTCCTCGGACGTGCAGGGCCCGATGATACACGCCAGCATCCAGCGCTGAACCCGTTCAAGGGTCAGATCAGTTTCGAGGTCCGGATCAGTCGCCATACGCGATTACCTCGTCTTGTTCCGCCGTTGCCGCCACCGAATCCTCTTGCTCCCGGAACCTGCGCGCCTTCAGCGCCTCGCCGTGAACTACGTCGAACGCAGGAATGTTCGCGTCCCATTCAAGCAGCGTCGCCACGCCGCCCAGCCGCCGGTGCGCATAGCGATAGAGCTTCCAGACCGTCTCTATTACGTAATCGCTGTGAGTGTCCAGGATATGAGTGCCCTTGTTGGTGTGCCCTGCCAAGTGCATCTGCACCACCCGGTCGAGCGGAATCTGATCGATGTATTCTTGTGGATCGAAGCCGTGATTAAACGAGCTGATATATACGTTGTTGACATCCAGAAGGATGCCGCAGTTGGCTTGCTCAGCAATTGCAGCCAAAAACTCGCTCTCCGGCCACGTAGACGCGGCGAATTCCAGATAAGTCGAAGCATTCTCCAGCGCGATCGGCCGCTCCAGAAAGTCCTGAATGATCTTTACCCGCTCGATGGTATGCCGCAGCGCCTGGTCCGTGTAGGGCATCGGCAATAGGTCGTGCGTGTTCAGCCCCGTCACACCGGTCCAACACAGATGGTCGGAGATCCAGTGCGCCTTCACCCGCTCGGCTAAAGCTTTGAGCTTCCGAAGATAGTCGAAATTGACCGGATCGGTGCTACCGACCGACAGCGAGACGCCATGCAGAACCACTGGGTAACGGTCCGCCACCTGATCCAAAACATGCGACGGCCGCCCGCCGGTGTCCAGATAGTTTTCCGATAGCACTTCAAACCAATCGATAGCCGGATTGTTCTTCAGGATATAGTCGAAATGCACGGAGCGCAGTCCTATTCCGAAACCAAGATCCGGATATCCCCAGCGATTTGCCATAAAGCTGACTCTGCACACTCAGAATAGCAAGTACCGAATATGTCATCCTGAAAGTACGTAACGGATGGGTACAACGAACGAGGGTTGGGCGCGTCCAACGAGCATGGCTTTGCCGAGCAAGGCTCGGGCGAGCATGATTCGGCGGCGGCTGGTGGTTGTCTGCGCACTATTCGCCACCACCTTATTTTGCGTCGCGCTTTCGTTCGGCCAGAAGTTTCGCGAGTATCCGGGCTGGGAGTATGAGAATTTTCCGCTTCCTTCAGACTACCGGGTGCCCGGCGAATGGACCTTTGCGCGTTTGATGTACCCCTCCGTCCGTTTCAGCGAGCGCCCTTACACACCTTACTGGCAACAAGGCGGTACCAACTGGACCATCGACTATCCACGTTCCGACCGGCATTTGTCGGAAGCCGTCCGCCGGCTCACAAGAATCCAGGCGCGTTCCGTTGAGCAGCCCATTAATCTCGATGAGGGCGACGACGTGTATAACTGGCCCTGGTTGTACGGCGTCGAAGTCGGCCATTGGGATCTTACCGACCAACAGGCCGCCAAGATGCGCGATTTCCTATTGCGCGGCGGCTTCTTCATGTGCGACGATTTTCACGGCACTCACGAGTGGAACGTTTTCATCGCCAGCATGAATCGCGTATTTCCGGACCGGCCCATCGTCGATATCGACAACAAAGACCCGATATTCCACACCATCTTCGATCTCGATGATCGCTATCAGGTTCCCGGCGAACAGTACCTCTACCCCCCCTTCCAGAAATGGGAGCACGATGGATACGAAGCTCGCTGGCGCGGGATTTACGACGGCAAGGGCCGGCTGATGGTGGCGATCTGCCACAACATGGATCTAGGCGATTCCTGGGAGCACGCCGACAACCCGCGCTATCCCGAACGATTCTCCGCCCTGGGCATCCGCATCGGCATCAACTACATCACGTACGCGATGACCCACTAGTCAGGGACCTTCAAAAAGAAGGTCGGATTCAATGTAGAACCCGACCCTTCTATGACCGAGTGGGGGCCCGGAGGAGTCGGCCCCAACGCGGGTACTACAAACTGCTAGCTGACGGCGGCCGTGGCCCGGTCCTGCGCGCAAGCAGCACGCTTTTCTCCAGCCACTCATACCATTCATCCAGGTTCGCGCCGGTGGTCGCCGATACTTCCAGAATTTCTCCGCCGGGATGAACCTTTAGGATGTTCCCCTTCGCTTTTGCAATATCGAACAGTACGTACGGGAGAAGGTCGATCTTATTGATAATCACCACCCCGAAAAGGTAGCGGGATACTTCAGCGGCTTGTCTTCTCCCTCGGTAACGCTGAGAATGACGATCTTATCATGCTCGCCTAGGTTGTGGCTGGAGGGGCAGACCAGGTTGCCGACATTCTCGATGAAGAGATGCGAACCGGAAACCCGTACTTAGCCACGCGTTTGGCATCGTTATCCCTCTGAATGTCGCCGGTTTAGTACCGCTACTCCTGTGTCGGGAGGAAACACTGCCAGTGTCCGCTCCAGTAGTAAGGTTTTTCCCGCACCTGGGGAACTTATCAGGTTCGGGCAGTAAATTCCGTTCTCCTGAATCCGCCCGCTCAGAGACTTGGCGACGCGCTCATTCTCGCTCAAAACCCTTTGCTGTACTTCGATACGGTTCAAGGTTCCTCCAATTCCTCGTATGCCAGTTCCAGTCCAGTGCCGCTGACTGGCTCAGTAGTTGCTACTCCGTAATTTGGACACTCAATCTGGAATTTCTTCAGGGCAAATACAGTGCCACAGGCGGGGCACCGGTAGCGATCCCCATCTCGCGCATAACAAATGGTTAACAAATGCGTGGCGCCTCGCCGCTCTCGCTCTGGTGTTCTTATTTCGGAGTATGCTCTGAATATGCGGGCCGCTTTGATTGCAGTCACCGCTCTCGCTATCCGAGCCCAGACGCCGTCGGATCCCACTGATGTACTCGCCCACGCCCGCGACAACATGGTGGAGCGAGCCAAACGCTTGCCGAACTACACCTGTGTTCAGACCGTCGACCGGGAGTACTTTGTGCGCTCCACCCCACGCCTCCGTACGCATCCTGCGATCAGATGAGCGCCGCAGCCCCACAAGAAGCCTTACTCACTTAGAGTGGATGCTACCGACCGGCTGCGTCTGGATGTGTTCGTCGACATCGGTACAGCTTTCCAAATACGTCGGCCCGGACTCCCAAAACAATTCAGCGGCCTTCCATTACACGTTTCAAGTACCTGTCGTAGCCAGCCACTTGATGATCCGCGATGCGGGAGGTGGCAGTTGGATCGCCACTTCCTACGATGGAGACTTGTGGATCGATCCTGCTTCGTTCGATCTCCGGCGCTTCAGCGTTCGAACCAGTGAGTTATCGCAGGAAACCGGCGCCTGCGAAGCGCGGATGGTCGCCGACTACGCGCGGGTCCGCTTTGACAGTGGAGACTTTCTGGTACCACGGCAAAGTACGCTGCACTTCATAATGCGTGATACCGAAGAAACCGAGGTCGCGTCTAGATACTCAAGTTGTCGGGAATATCGCGGACAATCGACTCTCAGCTTCACCGAAGTCGCGGCTAGAAGCGCCGCCCCTTCGAACACAGCACCTGCTCAGAAGCCGCTTCCTGCCGGTCTAAGGCTCGTTCTGGCTTTCACTTCAGCTATCGACACTGACATCGCCGCTGCCGGTGACGTAATAATGGCCAAGGTCCTCAAACCCGTGCGAGATAATCGGTCCAAAGAAACCCTGATCCCCGCGGGTGCAACTGTTGAAGGCCGGATCATTGTGATGAAACACTGGCTGGCCGCGCCGGCTTTCCACATTGCGATCATGCTTGAAGCCCTGGATATCGAAGGCGTATCGTCGCCACTCTACGTCAGACTCGATCGCACAAATGAATTCACGAGCGAGCGAAGGTCGTCCGCGGGCTTACTTCAGCGGGGAGCGACAATTATCCTGCCGCCTATGGGTCAATCCGCGAGCGTAGGCTCGTTCGTCTTCCGGACTGACAAGAGCCGCTACGTTGTTCCGGCCAATTATGAATCGAACTGGCTGACCATCTCTCCGCCAGTGAGAGCGGAACACTAACGCAAGAGCTGTTTGCTCACGCGCTCCGCTTCCTTTGCGCGGAACTTTGCGATGCGTTCGATTAGCTTGACTGGGACGGGCTCAGAGAGCGGGAAACGGATGGTGCTTTTACTGATTTCATATCGCGCATGATGGTCCTGGAACGCCGCGACAATGTGATCGGTGACAGGGTAGAGCGAGTAGTGCTGTTTCCATCCCGCGAAATGGAGCACCAGGCGACCAGCCAGTTTGTACGTCGGCATCTGGTACGAGATCATTTCCTCGGCCCTCGGTACGGCCTTACGGATGGTGCTCCGAACTCGTTTGAGCACGCCCTGTACGGTTTCAGCTTGCGAAGCAATGTACTCGTCCACGCTCTCGAACTTGATCTTAACCATAGGTATTACAGCTTATACCAATACACGGGGGCACAGGCGGCCAGGGCCGCGACCGCCTGCAGCGCAAGAACGCGCGACGCTTGTCCAGGCGCGCGCGGAAGCCATCTCATCGAGAAGTACGCCACCGCTGGCACCTGTCCAACCATGAGAAGTTGCCAAAGATGGGCCGCGGTTCCCTCGTCGGCCTCGCGCACAACGCCAAAAATTGCAATGTGACCTAGCACCACGGCCAGCGCGGCCACCGACATTGCAACTGGAACCCAAGCGCTCGGCTGTTTCAGCGGTGAGACGTTCATCAAAACCTCCACGGGGACAGCTCCAATTCCGTGATAGAAAGTACTTTGTACTATAGAGCACGAGAGGCTTTTTGTCAATAGTTGTTCTACACTGCCCTTTAATGCAGATGCGGAACATTTCGGAGTCACCTGGGTGTCACGCACCATACTCATAAGTCTTTTTTATTAACACGGCTCCGACAGCAGGAGTCTAACACCCTTGAGGGCCCCAAGTTTGTCACCTGCGGCCGTACGTGTCCGATATCATCGACCGGCTAGCGACGCGCTTCGCTGCCCAAAGTGCGGGTCTGGTCAGATTTGTCCTTCCCGGCGGCGCTTGCTCAAGGACTGGGTCTTGTTTATCCTTTTTCTCAATCCCTACCGTTGCGCGCAATGCCTCCGGCGCTTCTTCCGATTTCGTTCGCGCTGGGCCAGCCGGGCAGTAATGGCCACGCTATGTTTGAGCCCCGTGATTATCTTGACAGCTTGGTTTCTCGAACTTCGATCACTCGAGAAAGTACGAGCTCTCTCGGCCCCTGATCAGACTAAGACCGAACCTGCGCCGGCGAAAACCATTCAGCAGATGTTAGACAAACGTTGATAGCTCTGCGGCCCGCGCTGCACTCAGTCAAATTCACGAACGGCAGCACCCTGATCAGCGCCCACTCGCCCCCTGACGATGTGAGCTTGATAATAGTTCTCTCCTCGCACCGGCGCACGCTCCGCGCACTGCTTTGCCGCCGCGATACGCGAGTGTAGCCAGACTGTGCCGCAGCAGTTCCCGGTCCGGGCCGCCCATAACAATTGGATTACATCGTCGAACCGAGGAGGTAGACGAGAATAGATACGGTGGACATCAACTTTTGTCTCGTGGTAGTGTGCGCTATCCTGAACCCGTTATTGGTAGGGCAAGACGCCGGCACGGCTGGCAACACAACCAATGCCGATCCGCCGGAACGATGGAATCTCTACTATCAAGCCACTTCCGTCGGCCAGCGGCATGGCGCATTCAACTCTCCCTACCAAGGGCCGTTCAGTCTCCAACCCTATCCGGAGCGCGCCGTCTCGCTGACCACCACTCTGTTCTTCGGCCTGCAACTGGATCAAAATACGCAATTCTATTTCGATCCCGAGATCGCCGGCGGCCGCGGACTCAGCAGGGTCGACGGCCTGGCAAACGCGCCCAATGGTGAATTGCCACGCATCCAGACCGCCACTCCGAAGCCGTACATCGCTCGCCTCTACATTTCTCACGATTTCGGCTTCGGCTCAGAAAAGGAGCACGTCGAAAGCGACTCAAACCAGCTCGGGGGCGAGCGTCCAATGAATCGTTATACTGTGACGGTCGGGCGATTCACCCTCACGGATTTTTTCGACAACAACAATTACACCCACGACCCGCGCACTCAATTCCTGGCCTGGGGCGTGATGTACAACGGCGCGTGGGATTACCCGGCCGACACGCGCGGCTATACCTGGGGAATTGTGCAAGAGCTGCACACGCGCAATTGGTCGTTCCGATACGCCGCCGCAGCCGAGCCTAAGGTCGCCAACGGCGGAAGCTTCGACCGGCGCGTCTTCCGCGACCGTGGCGACACCTTCGAAGTCGAGCGCCGTTACTCCCTTGGAGATCATCCCGGCGCCATTCGTCTGCTCGGGTTCCTGAATCATACCGACTCGGGCAGCTACGCCGCCGCGCTTCGTCTCGCTGAAGAAACCGGAACAACACCTAGCGTCGCGGCTGTTCATCGCGCCGGGACTCTCAAGTATGGGACCGGTGTCAGTTTCGACCAGGCGCTTCCGCGGAACCTCGGCTTCTTCACCCGTCTAGGCTGGAATGACGGCAAGACCCAGGACTTTGCATTTACCGCCATCGATCGTTTGGCTAGCGCAGGCATTTCTCTGAAAGGCGCCAGTTGGAGAAGAAAAGAAGATGTCGTCGCTACTTCCTTCACAGCCGCCGGACTCTCCGGTGTTCATGCGTTATATCTCGCGCGTGGAGGCTACGACTTTCTGATCGGAGATGGCCGGCTGAACTACGCGCCTGAGTATCTTTGGGAAAGCTATTATAGCGCGCGGTTGTTCCCAGGATTCTACGCGACTTTCGATGTGCAGCATTACAACAACCCGGCTTATAACCATGATCGCGGCCCGGTGTGGATCGAGAGCATCCGGCTGCACATGGAATTCGGACTCAAGCCGGGTAAGGCAAAATAAAGTCGAAATGAGTCAGGCACCCGAATCTTTGCGCGCGCTGCTTACCAATCTCATCGACTACGCCGGTCTCTATCCCCCGGCCGCCCTTTCGCTGCCGGTCGCGCTCTCCAATTACAAGCAGTATCTCGCGTCGCCCGAAAGCTGGATTCTGAATCGCTTGGTCCTGCCAGTCTCCGAACTCGACAACATCACGGTAGGCGAGAACTGGCGCGTTACCCTACTGGTGAATGACGAGCCAGGAGCGCTTCAGCAGCAGGTCGAATCGCTCGAAACCAAGCTGCCTCGCAAGCTGTCACTGCCAACCTATTGCGAAGCGCCTCTCCATTGCATCAACGGCGCGTTCGCGAAGGTTCGAACCGGCGGTTTGACGCCTAACGCGATCCCAATGCCCGCTGAAATAGCAGAATTCCTGTGCGATGCCGCCGCGCGGCGCGTCCCGTTCAAAGCAACGGCCGGGCTGCATCACCCGATCCGCGGACGGCATCCCCTACTTACGCAGCCGATAGCCCACAGGCCATCATGCACGGATTTATCAATGTTTTCGTAGCCGCGGCATTTGCCTGGCAAGGCATCGATGGCGCCGCGGTCGTCGGCGTTCTACAAGAATGCGATCCGCAGAGCTTCGAATTCCTTGATGACGCGCTAACCTGGCGAGGCAGGCATCTGAAGACCAAGCAGATTGCGGCTGCCCGGCGCGACTTCGCGCATAGTTTTGGATCCTGCTCGTTTGAAGAACCCATCAGCGACCTGAAAGCCCTCGGGTGGCTCAAATGATCGAGGCGTGGCTCAAATGATCGAGGCGTGGCTCAAATGATCGACTCGACGCACGATCCGGCACTCAAAAGCTGGGTGGAATCCGCCAATCGGCCGGATAGCGATTTTCCGATTCAAAATCTTCCTTACGCCACCTTCGCCCGTAAAGGACACAAGCCCACGCGGCTGGGGATCGCGATCGGAGACATGGTATTGGATGTGGGGGCGGCTTTCCAGATCCCGTCGATGGACGCTCTGATGGCGCTGCCCCGCTCGCTTCGAATCGATCTGCGGCAGCGGGCGAGCGAGTTGCTGTCGAAATTCTCCACCGGCGCTGAACGCCTTGTGACGCCGCTGGCCGACGTCGATCTGCTCCTGCCCTGCAACATTCCCGATTACACCGACTTCTATGCGTCCATTCACCATGCCACCAATGTCGGCTTGCTCTTTCGGCCCGACAATCCGCTGTTGCCGAACTACAAGTGGATTCCCATCGCGTATCATGGCCGCGCCTCATCGGTGATTGTCAGTGGAACGCCCGTGCCACGGCCCCAGGGACAAATGGTGTCTAATCAGGGCTCGCCGCCGGTCTACGCTCCGTGCCGCCTGCTGGATTACGAAGTTGAGCTGGGTGCATTCTTGGGTCCCGGCAATGCGCTGGGTGAGCCAATCCCCATCGCGCGGTCGGAAGAGCACATCGTAGGCGTATGCCTGCTGAACGATTGGTCGGCGCGCGACATTCAAACCTGGGAGTCGCAGCCGCTAGGCCCGTTCCTGTCGAAGAACTTCGCTACGTCGATTTCGCCCTGGGTGGTCACGTTGGAGGCGCTGGAGCCGTTTCGCTGCTCTGCCCCGCCGCGCCCCGCCGGTGATCCAGTCCCGTTACCTCATCTCGCACCCGCCGGCGACACCGCTTTTCGCGTCACGCTGGAAGTCTGGCTTCGATCGGCGCGGATGCACGAACCCGTACGCGTGAGCCAGAGCGATTTCTCGACCATGTACTGGACGCTGGCCCAGATGGTGGCGCATCACACTTCGAACGGCTGCCCGCTCCGGCCGGGCGATTTAATCGGCAGCGGGACGGTTTCAGGCCCCGAAAAGCACAACCGCGGATGCCTGCTGGAGATGACGCGGCGCGGAGCAGAGCCGCTCACTTTGCCTACCGGCGAAGAGCGCCGGTTTTTAGAAGACGGCGATGAAGTGATCCTGCGGGGCTGGTGCGAGGCGCCCGGATTCCGGCGGATCGGATTGGGCGATTGCCGCGGCGTGGTCCTGCCTGCTCAAAATTAGGTTGGAACTTCGCACAGCAGCATTCGTTCGAGATGGGAACCAAGCTGAACGATGAACTAGTGGGATTCGAGCCAGAAGGTGAGCATAAGCGGCTCATCGGCCCGGAGCGTGCCTCGTTCCATGCCCTCGATCGCGGCGAACCTTCGGCCGGAGGATACGTCATAGCAGTCGATGAAGAACTTTCCATGTCATCCCCGCGCGGGGCAATGATGTCACCGGTGTGGTAATCCCTGCCCTCCCAACTCTAGACCGCGATCCATTTCCCGTCTGGCGAAATTCGCCCTTCCTCTGCTGAAAGAGGCCATTGAGGGCCGGATTTTCGAAACAGCTTGCCGTCGAAAAGGACGCCTTCTTCGGTTTTGGGTTCATAGGGTCTACGCTTTATGTGGCTGCTTTGCGGAACGAGCCGGCCCGATTCCCATTCGGTCTGCGTTGCGCTTCGCACTTTCCCGGATCGAAGGCTCACCCAGAATTTGTCAGGGCTATCCTCTCTGTGAGAGCCAATCTGATCCACGGCGGCGACCAAGTATTCTTGCGGGCCGGCGGCCGCTTTCCTAAATTCATAAGGGTAGCCGAACAGAAAGTGATCCACGTATGCCTTCTTCATGCTCTTTGTCGGCCGCCACCCGCCTGGGAAGTGGACCTCTCGGCAGTGCTCTGACCCCGCGACTATCTTGGCCGAAGCCGATTGCCCAAATGTCGCCGGTACCGTCACGTTGAGCAAAGCCAGGGCAACTACATTACACAGTCGGGTGATTGTATAGCTCTACTTAATCCTCGGCGAAATCGGCCGGAAACTTAAGTTCTTGCTACAGCACTGTAGAGTAGAGACAAGATGCCACGGCTCACAGTCGTTTCTCTTATCCTTTCAGGCGCTATCGCTGCTCTTGGACAATCGAGCTCCCCAATTTCTTTAACCTGTCCAAGTGCGGTGAAGGTAACGGAGACGGCGGCACCCATAGATGGGTGGAAAAGTAGTTCGACTCCAAGGGAACATAACTTCGAACGGGTCTCCATTTATAACGTCGACAAGGAAGGACGAGAATATGACTTGGCTCCCGATGATCAGGCGGGGACCGGCGGGAAGGTCGTCCAGTCTTGGAACTTGAAGGACTATCGCGGCATGAAGATCTTTTTGCGTTGCCGTTATCACGACACCGCTGCGGTCTTATATACGGAAGCGCCTCCCGCCCTCACCCGATGCACCTTCACGTTCGCTTTGAACAAGAACGGCGACTTCGTCGGCAAATCCGATTTGGTTTGCCGCCATTAATACGTCGCCCCACGTGACGATTTCGTGACGCTCCCAGATCCTTGGGACAATCTCCGCATTGATTAAAAAGCACTTCCGGTTGGGCGTCGGCGTGCTCCCATACCTCCGGAGTACACAGCATTGGCTACACCACAAGCGGCCCTGAGCCGGCCTCTAACCATTTCCGAACTAGCCCCTCGGCTACGGCGGCCGAGTCTCGATCTTTCATTCCTAGTCGGAATTGTGATCGCGTTGGGAGCAGTTATCGCCGGCATTTGCGCCACGCACGTCAGTCTGGCTTACTTCCTCCAACCCACCGGACTATTAATTGTGTTGGGCGGAACGCTGGGCGTAATGCTGGTCACCACGCCCAGGCATTCGCTGGTGCATTCGGCCCGCCGGATCGTCGATCTTTTCGCGGCCGATGAAGTCCACCGAGAGGCGTTGATCGAGGAGATCATTACTTTGGCAAGAATTGCCCGGCGCGGCGGCCTCGTCGCGCTGGAGCCAACCATCCAGAAAACGAGTAATATCTTTCTTCGCGATGCCTTGCAACTGGCCGTGGATGGCCAAACGCGCCAGGAATTGCACGCGGTGCTCGAAACTCAGCTCAGAATGAACGAGCGCCACGGTGAGAGTGATGCGAAGGCGCTGGAAGTTGCGGGAGGTTTCGCGCCTACCATCGGAATCATCGGAACAGTCGTCGGGCTGATCGAAGTGCTGCGCCAATTCTCCAATCTTCAGGCCGTCGGCAGCGGAATCGGGACAGCCTTCGTCTCAACTATCTATGGCCTGGCGCTGGCAAATCTATTGTTGCTGCCAGCTGCTCACCGCATTCGGGCCCGCGTGGCGGAGAACTTTGAAACTCAGGAGCTGATCATCGAGGGCGTACTCTCGATCACGGATTCCCTGCATCCATCGTTAATTCGCGCTCGTCTGAACTCATTTATTCGCGACCCCAGGTCCAAGGCCGCGTAAATCCAATGCCGCGTAAACCAGCATATCTCCAGGCGGAGAGCGTCTCGCATAACCGCTGGCTCATCAGCTATACCGACATCGTAACCGTATTGCTGATCCTGTTCGTGGGGGTTGCCGCGCAGGGTCTTCGGGATCATCCGGTTCAAGCCGCTGCGGTGACTGCTCCGCTCAAGGAGCCGCGCCCGGCGCTTCAACAAACCGAACAACGGCTGCAACAACAGGGTCTCGATCTGCACCGCGAACCGCGCGGCTTGGTGATAAGCGTTCCGCAAGCGGTTCTGTTCGCGTCCGGGGACGATCGCGTCAGTCCGGCAGCATATCCAATGGTCGCCCAAATCGCCGCCGTGCTCCGCGATGTCCAGAATAAGGTCGCGCTGGTCGGGCATGCCGACTCCATCCCGATTCACAACCAGCGCTTCAAGAGTAATTGGGAGCTATCCGCCGCGCGAAGTCTGAATCTACTGACGCTGCTATCCACTGGCTATGGCATCGAGGAGTCGCGGCTCTCTATTCAGAGCTATGGCTCCTACAGTCCGAAAACGTCGAACGATACCGAGGACGGACGCGCCGAAAACCGGCGGGTCGAGATTCTGATTCTGAACGAAGCATTGTCTGAAGCGGGGTCTGGAGCGGGGTCCGAACCAAGGTCCGAGCCCGCGCCCTAAACCCATCCCCACTAATCGCTTTGCTATCGTGAGAATTTCCACGATGCAGCCTGCCTTGAATATTCCTAAAAATGCCGCGTTGGATCTGGTCTCGCTCGGTGCGCTGGTCCATCGCTTAGACCCCGGCATCATTCCGTTCCGCAAAGCCAGTGAATGTCAGATCCACGTCAGCGGAGGCGAGTTCAATGTTGCCGCCAACCTGGCCGACTGTTTCAAAATGGAGACCGCTATCGCAAGTGCAATGGTCGACTATCCCATCGGTGATCTGGTCGCCGAGCGAGTGAGGGCCATGGGCGTCAGGCCCTTCTATAAGCGCTTCGAGCATGACGGCGTCACCGGACCGAACATCGCGACCGTTTACAGCGATCGAGGATACGGCGTGCGCGCGCCCGTGGTTTTCTATAATCGAGCGAACGAAGCCGCGGCACGCTTGAAGCCCGGCGATTTCGATTGGAAGGCGCTTTTCGCCGGTGGCGTCCGCTGGTTCCACAGTGGCGGGATCTTTGCGGCTCTATCGGAGACGACCGCGGAGCTAATCATCGAAGGTATGCGCGCCGCAAAGGCGTCGGGCGCCATTGTCTCGTTTGACCTGAACTTCCGCGAAAAGCTTTGGAAGGTTTCGGGCGGCCAGCATCGCGCGCAGGCTGTGATCGGCCGAATCGTGGAGAATGTGGATGTGCTGGTCGGAAACGAAGAGGACCTGCAGAAGGGATTGGGCGTTCAGGGCCCCCAGGTCGCGGCGAAATCCAAGCTCGACCCCAGCGCGTTTTTCGGAATGATCGATCGTGTGGTGCAGCAGCATCCCCAGATCAAGATCGTGGCCACCACGCTTCGCGAGGTCCATTCCACAAATCGGCACCATTGGGCCGCCGTCGCCTGGGTCAACGGTGGCACTCATGTTTCGCCGGCCTGCGAACTGCCGGTTTACGACCGCGTCGGCGGCGGCGATGGCTTTGCATCGGGGTTCTTCTACGGACTGCTGGCCGGCGAATCTCCCGATGAATCTCTGAAGCTGGGCTGGGCCCACGGGGCGCTTCTAACTACATTTCCCGGCGATACTACCATGGCGACGGTTGAAGAAGTTCGAGCGTTTGCCCACGGCGGCTCGGCGCGCATTCAGCGTTAGCGCCCGCCTTTATCGCCAAACTCGTCCAAGGCCGCGCCCAGCTGCTTGAGACTCGCGGCCAACGCATTCGATTCGCCTCCGATGCCCATCCGGAAATGATCGGGCATTTCGAAGAACGACCCCGGCACGACCGTCCCGTCGTATTTCTCGCGGAACAGCTCGCAAAACCTCTCCACCGAGCCCATGAGGAGCCGCGGAAACACTACGGTCCCGAACTGGAGCGGCCGCACTTCGAGATCCTTTCTTGTCGCCAGGAATTCGTTGAGTATCCGCCGATTCCTCTCTAGTAGCGCGCGCGACCAGCCACGGATTTTCTCGAAATTCTGCAGCGCGATCACGCTGATCCGTTCGGCGGGATGTGCCTGGTTTACGCCGAAGAGATCGTTGAGCCGCCACATCCGGCGCGCCAATTCCGGCTCTGACAGCACCCAGCCGCAGCGCAGGCCGCTCAGCCCGTAGACCTTCGTCAAACTATTGGTGATGACAAACTCCGGTCCTAGGTGAAAGGCCGAGCGCGGCGCGATTTCAAACGCCGCATCCAGGTAGACTTCGTCCACAAGCACATGCGCTCCAACCTGTCTCGCAATTTCACCAATGGCACGCAAGTTGGCTTCGTCCACGAAAGCGCTGGATGGATTGTGCAGGTTGGTGACGACGATCAGCCGCGTGGCAGGCGTCATTGCTCGCTCAATCTCGGCCGGATCCAGTGCAAAGCCAGTCTCGGCCCGGCGCGGGAACCGGCGGACTTCGGCCTGCAGATGTCCCAGGGCCGCCAACAACAATTCGTAAGTCGGATGTTCCACCAGCACTTCGTCGCCCGGCTCGAGGATCGCCGCCATGGCGAGGTAGTTCGCCATCGACGTGCCATCCGCCGCCACAACATTAGACGAGGAAACGCCGTTGTGTGCGGCCAACGCCTCTTGCAACGGCGGATAGCCATAGCTGCCACCCCTAGCCAAGGGCGCTAAATCCTCGAGCTTCACCGGTAGTTCGGAGAGCGGATAAGTGATCAGCCCGCTGGTGGCCAGATTGTAGCGCGCGCCTTGCCGCGTCTTTGCCCATTGCATGTAAACCGAACTCATCACGCGATTCTTCATGATCTGGAAAGTTTTCTCCTCCAAAACAAATACGCCGGAATCCCCGACGCCAGAAGCAGCCACCCGATGAGACTCTCCTTCGGATGGCTGAAGACCGTGCCGGCCACGATCGCAGCACACGCCAACACGAAAAGCCCGGTGGTCCACGGATGACCAGGAACCAGATATCCTACGTTTTCATTGCCGCCCTCGCGCCGGCGAAAAACGTACAGCGTAGCGGCAGTAAGTCCAAAGAAGATGAAATCGGACGAAGTCACGTAACTCAGAATCTGCTCGTAGCGTCCCGAGAGCGCGATCACACTGGCCAGAACCCCTTGCAGGGCGATCGATATCACCGGCGCGTGCGTGCGCGGAGAAACGTAGCTCACGCTCCGAAAGAACAGCCCATCTTCGGCCATAGCAAAATAAACACGCGGCGCGGTCAGCATTCCCTGGCTGAGGAATCCGATGGTTGAGATGGCAATCGCGAACGCGGTGAAGGTCGCTCCCACCGAGCCTACTGCTTGCTGCATAGCCGTGGACGCCGGAGTGCTGGTCGCCGCCAGGCCATCAGCGCTGAGAACACGCAGATAGACGAAGTTCATCGAGAGATAGATCGCCACCACGCCGAGCACGCCGATCAGAAGGCCGCGCGTGAGGTCGCGGCGGGGATCGCGCAGTTCCGCCGACATGAAACTCGCAGTTTGCCAGCCACCATAGGAAAAAGCAATCGGTGTGAGTGCGGCGCCCGCTGCCCGGAGGAAATCCCAAGGCTCGAACGGCGTCGGTGGTGCCGTAGCCGCGGCCAGCGAGTGTTTCCCGAATAAAATTCCGCACACCACGATGGCCGCAATAGCACAGATCTTCAGCGTCATGAATACGTTCTGCGTTGTACTTCCGGCCCGTACCCCCAGGCAATTGATGGCTGTGAGACCAGCCAGCACCAGCACGGCAATCACACGGTCAGCGATCGGAAGGTGTGTCACTTCCAGGAAATAACGTGCAAATGTGACGGCTACCGCGGCCATCCCGCCGGTCTGAATCACCAACAGCAATGCCCAGCCATAAATGAACGCTACCGCCGGGTGATACGCTTCGCGCAGATATGCGTACTGGCCGCCCAGTAGAGGCCGGCGCGCGGCCAACTCGGCCCAAATGAATCCACCGCTGAGAGCGATCCAGCCACCGATCGCCCACGCTCCCAGGATCAGCGCCGGCCGATGGAATTGCCGCGCAACAAGATAGGGGTTGATGAAGATGCCCGAGCCGACAATGCCACCCATCACGATCATGGTGGCGTCCAGCAGCCCGAGGCGCCGGGCTAGGCGGGCCATTCGCCCGATTCTGCCAATTCGGTGCTCAGGCTAAATGAGTCGTCGCTGCTGCGGTGGTCCAAGTGGATTCGGCTTCCATCATATCGCGGTGCGGGAGTGCGGGACGGAAGGAGGCATCGCCGCTCCCGTCCAAGCCCGCGATGGTGAGGTAACGGAAGCCACTCCGCATCAGTCTTTCCCGATCCAGCGCGTTGCGGGTATCGAGCGCAATTGCCGTGCGCATGCGCCCCGCGATTTCTTCCCAAGACAGGTCCCGATAAATCGGCCATTCGGTCGCAAGGATCAGCGCGTCGCTGTCGGCCGCCACTTGCTCCGGCGACTCGCAGCAGATCACTCCCAGGTCCCCATGCTCGCTCCGGAACCGATCCATGGCTACCGGATCGTGAGCCTTGACCTTGCATCCGCGCTGAATTAGTTTTCGTGCGATCTCAATGGCGGGGGCGTCGCGCAAATCGTCTGTGTTCGGTTTAAACGCGAGTCCCAAAATTCCAATCGTCCGGCCTTTGAGAATTTTCAACTCGGCCAGCAATTTTTCGATTACCCGCTCGCGCTGCCTGAAATTGATCTCGCGCGCGGCGGCCACGATGGGCATGCTGAGACCGTACTCGGCTGCGGTAGCGACCAGCGCCGCGGTGTCTTTTCCGAAGCACGAGCCTCCCCACCCCAGGCCGGCTTGCAGGAATCGGGTTCCAATTCGTGCGTCCAAACCTATTCCCTTGGCCACCTGCAGTATGTCCGCGCCCACTTTTTCAGCCAGGTGACCGACTTCATTGATGAAACTGATCTTCAGCGCCAGGAAGGCATTGGCGGCGTACTTGATCAACTCGGCGGAAGCTAAATCGGTGGAGATGAGCGGAACGGCGCCGAGGCCTTCCGGGCGCGGCAGGAACGTGGGCGCGCCAAAGGTTTGATCCAGAATCGGCCGGTACAGGCTGTAAAGCGCTTCTAGCGCGCGCGCATCATCGGAACCAACCACCACTCGGTCGGCATACAGGCTATCCGACAACGCCGTCCCTTCTCGCAGGAATTCCGGGTTCGAAGCCACTGCAAACCGTCCACCGGCCTTGCGCCCGTACTTTTGCTCGTAAGATTCGCGCATGAGCGAGCCAACCCAATTGCCGCTGCCGATGGGCACCGTCGACTTGTTGACCACCACGGTGAAATCGCCATCAAAATGCTCCCCGATCCCGCGGGCCGCCGCGCTTAGATAGCGCAGATCCGGGCTCCCGTTCGGCGAGGGCGGCGTGCCAACCGCTATGAAGATGACCCGCGCATCGGGGATCGACTCAGCATAGTCGGTGGTGAATCGAAGATTTCCGTTCGCTTCGGCAATCAGTTCCGTGAGAAATGGCTCGTAAATTGGCGTTTGCCCGGCTTGAAGCAAGGCGACCTTTTTTTCGTCAGAATCAATACAAGTGACTTTATGCCCCAGGAAAGCCAGGCATGTTCCCGTGGTCAAACCCACGTATCCGGTGCCGATAATGCTTACATTCATAAAGACAAAGCGTATCAGGCGAGAAACAACCGGCACAAGAGTTCGACGGTACCGTTAGTACCAGTAGAACTTTTCAACTTTAGTAGGGATCGCAAGGAGTACCAGCGTGTGGTATTGTTCCTTACAGGTCGATATGCGCCTTCCTATTGTGTACTCCACGCTTTTGCTTGCCAGCGGTATCGCTTTAAATGCGAGCCCTTTGCTACAGGATCCCCAGATAGTGATCGATAGCGGCGGCGATGCCACGATAATTAGTCAACCTCCGGGCATCAACCTTGCCCAACCGTGCGGGTCAGCCACTTGCGTCTTCGATTTCGTCAACGATACGGCCAGCATCGTCACCGGGTTCAATTTCAAAACGACCATTAACACCGGTTTATCAGGCGAGGAGGCGTCACTCTTTACCTGCTCTGATCCCGGCGGTTACTTCATTAGTTGCAACACCACTTATGACCCTACAACAGGAATCCTGCAATATTTTTATTCGGGAGTGAACCCCGCTGATGCAGATGAAAATGGTTCCAACACTGAAGCCGGCGAACAAGAAGGCATTCCACCGCAAGGTCACTTCATCATTACTTTGCAAGGCTGGACGGAAAACGAAGCCCTGTTTGTAGACGGCACTCCGCCTCAACTCCACAATACCTTTTCAACCGACACGCCCGAGCCTGCTGTAGCGCTCACTCTGGGAAGTGGACTTCTGCTCTTCGCGGCCATGTTGCGCCGGCGCCGCACCGTTTAATAACCCGCTACGATCCCGATTTCGGCTGAAACTGCTTCGCCAACGCGGGAAACTCAGGCCGCTGTCGCAAGTCCTTCAACTCTGGATCGCTGTACGCCTCCCGGACCGAATACCCCCGAGAGAGCGCTTCGTGCAGACTTTTTAACGCCTCAGGCATCCGGTTTGCCAAAGTGTTGATCACAGCCTCGTTGTAGAAGAAGTCCACATCATTAGGATTGAGTTCGCGAGCCCGCCGGATGAAATCCAGACCGCGAGCCGTGTCATGTTTCTTAGCGTAGAATAGCCCCAGATTACTGAGCTCGACCGCGTCTCGCGGGTTGGTCTGTAGCGTTTGAAAGGCCAGAGCAATGGCTCGATCGTACGTGGAATTAGCCTTCTCCTGCTGACCTAGCCACCGATAGCAGTCCGCCAGATTTCCGACCAACGCTGGATCCTGAGGTTTCATATCTACGGCCTTCTCGAAATTCGCGCGAGCTTCGTCGTATCGTCCCAGGAAGAAGTAGGACGTGCCGAGGTTGGTGTAGATTAAAGCGCTCGGCTTCAAGTCGAGTGCCTTCTTAAAGGCAGCGATGGATTCGTTCCAGTTGCTCAAACGGTATTGCGCCGCGCCGATAGTGGTCCAAATGGTCGCGTTGTTGGGCTCCAGTTCCGTAGATCGCTTGAAAGCTTTCAAAGCACGATCGTTGTCGCCAAACTGGTAATAGGCCGTGCCCAGGCTGTAGTGATTTGGCCAATAAAAAGGATTGGCATCCACCGCCTGCTGGAGGGCTTTTAGCGCTTCTGCTTTCTGCCCGGTTTTCCTATAGACGTCCCCGAGGCGCCGATAGCCCTCATCGGAGTTCGGCGCCAGCTCGAGTGCCCGTCTCAACTCCGACACGGCTTCCGCGCTCTTTCCCGTTACGTTATAGACCTGGCCCAGCGAGAAATGGACCTCGGCAAGATTGCTATTGATGACGTTTGCTTTGTTGGCGGCATCCAACGCCTGAGTCGCCCATGTGGGATCTTTCTTGAGATTGTACAGATTCACGCCGGCATCGGCCATGCCAGTGTAGGCGAGCGCGAAATGGGAATCCTTCTGAGTAGCGCTCTGGAACAAGTCGAAAGCTTGCTTCAGTATCTGTTCATCACGCTGGCGGTTGCCGAGCAAACTCCGGCCCTTCATGTACAGTTCGTAAGCGCTGATATTTTCAGTGGAATGCGTGACGCTCTTGACGCGCTCATCGCCGCTAACCTTTATATCCAAGGCCAGTTCCAACCCGGCGTAGATTTGATCCTGCAGCGTGAGCAGATCCTGCTTGACACCGGAGAAGTCCTTGCTCCACACCCGGCGGCCAGTGGACGGCTCGTCCAGACTAACCGCGATCGCCAGCCGGTCTCCGCTCCCTTGCAAACTGCCATGCACCAGCAGCTTCGCTCCCAACGCGCGCGCAACTTTATCGGGCGGATCCTTGGCATTCACCCTCGCTGCCGCCGCCGGAGATGCCAGATGCACATCTTTAAGTTGAAACATTTTCGCGGATAGCGAATCGACGATCCCGTCCGCCGTGTACTGCAGCGACGCATCGTCGCCGTTCACGCGAAATGGAAGGATAGCGACATACTTGGCTCCGCCCGCGGTACTGGTGGAAGACGCAGCGGCTCCAAAGAGAGATTGCCGGAACTTCGGCACACCAACGGAAATGGCGGCGGCTAGTAAGATGACGGCTGCGGCGGCAGCCACCACCGTCGGCTTTTTCCATCGCGGAGCCGTGGCTGCGGGTAGAACAGGTAGGCTGGCGCCTGGCGGTGCTGAATCCGCCCTTTCCAGATCCACCAGAATGTCGCGGGCGTGCTGGTAACGCTGAGCCGGATCCTTTTCCAGACAGCGCATGATGATGTTGACCAGGTAGTCCGGCACATCGGGATTCAAAGTCTTGGGACTCTTGGGGCTCTGCGTCACCCTCTGGTACATCGCTTGCAGCACCGAATCGCTCTCGAACGGTAGGTCCGCGGTAACCATCTCGTACAAAATCAGCCCCAAAGAATAGAGGTCGCTGCGATGGTCCACCGCTCCGGCCTCCACCTGTTCGGGCGACATGTAACGGGGTGTTCCGTTCACCTCGCCCGTCGAAGTCATCATCGACGCATGTACTTCCAATGATTTAGCGAGGCCGAAGTCCGACACGTAGACTTGGTCTTCCTGATCCACCAGTACGTTTTGCGGTTTCAGATCCCTGTGGATCACGCCCTCGCCGTGCGCAGCTTCGAGAGCCAGGCAAAGTTGGCGGGTGATTCGAACCGATCGAGCGATCGGTAGCTTGCCTTCCGCGGCGATGATCTGGTGAAGATCCCTGCCGTCCACGTAAGCCATTGAAATGAACTTCAGGCCGCCGACGTCGCCCAAATCGTGGATGCGAAGGATGTTCTTATGGGACACGCGGCTAGCCAGCAGAATCTCCTGCTTCAGCCGGTCCATGGAGCTGGGATCGTTGGCCAATTCAGGCCGCACCAGTTTCAAAGCAACCGTGCGGCTCAGCTCGCCATCTTGGGCTTTGTATACCTTGCCCATGCCTCCCTCACCGAGCAGTGATTCAATCCGGTATCTCGGCCCGAAGAAGCTTCCTGAAGAGAAAGCATGCGGACCTGCGATCGACCCTGATTGGCTACCGGAAGATTGGGACGGCAATATTAGGTTCAAGTCCCGCAAGATCTCTTCGGCATACTGATACCGAAGATCGGTCTTGATCTGCAGGCACTTCATGACAATGTCGCTGATCGCCTGCGCGACCGACGGATCCACCTGGCAGGGCGGCGTGGCTAGCTCCTTGGTCCGGCGGATCAGGGTCGCCATCATCGGCTCGTCTTTGTAAGGCCGCTTGCCTGTCAGCAATTCGTAGAAAATTACTCCCAGCGCGAAGATGTCGGTGCGAACATCGGCCTTCTCGCCACGCGCCTGCTCGGGCGACATATAGGTCGGCGTCCCGATCAGGGCTCCGGTCCGGGTCATCCCCACCAGCTCCATCGATCGCGCCAGCCCGAAATCCATCAGGAACACCCGCCCCTGTGCATCCAGCATGACGTTCTGGGGTTTCAGATCGCGATGGACCACGCCTTCGTTGTGCGCCGCTTCGAGACCGGAACAAATCTGGCGGACGATCTCGCAGCCCTCATTAACGGAAAATTTGCCTCGCTCCGAAAGGATTTTGCTGAGGTCCCGGCCCTCGACATAATCCATGGTGATGAATTTGAAGTTCTCGGCAATGCCGAGATCGAAGATCCGAATCACGTTGCGATGCGTGATCTGGCGGGCCAGGATCAATTCCTGCTTGAACCGCCGGATTGTCTCCGGATGATTCGAATATTCGGGACGAATCACTTTCAACGCGACCAGGCGATCCAGCTCCGTGTCCTTGGCCTTGTAGACGGTTCCCATGCCGCCTTCGCCCAGCATTTTTAGGATTTCATAGCGGCCGGCCAGTTTCGCTCCCGGGAACAGCGTCGCTCCGGAAGCCGCTCGCGCGCGCGAGGCAGCCGCCGCGGCACCCGGAGAGCCCATCGCGGAATCGAGCGGCGTGGTGAGGCCGCCAGTCAAAGGATTCGAGCCTTCAAAGGGTGCTGCGATGGTCCGCTCGCCGGAATCGCCCGCACTCGTCACGAAAGGGTTAGGGGTGGCGCATTTGCCGCACGCGGCGGAACTGTCGGGATTGCTGGTCTGACAGACCGGACACTCAAACGGCATCTAGTATCTCCAGACTGCTAAGCGAGCGGAGGCCCAATCGTGCGCCAGAAAAATCGGACACACTTCGAGCCGAGAGCCCATCATCCGCGAAACGGTCCCAAGTCATACACACCGCGGTCAGACGTCCTGCTAAACAGAGCTAGAGGGCGATGGTTAATTTTATCACGCTTCGAGAGAAGTACGACCTTTTTGTGAGGTTCTATTAGTACTATCGAAAGCAATAGAAGTCTTTAGTTCCCAGTGATTTGCTGAGGTATATTCGAGGTTACAGCCACAGCGCGATTGGCCCGGGTTTGACAAAATCGGTTCGGCGGCGTCACCATAAAGGCACAATGACCGTCCCTCAATCCTCACGCGCCATTTCCATTGAAGCCCCGGCTCATCCCAACGCTGAATCCGTCCTCACTCCCGAAGCCTTGCGGTTCCTCACCGAGTTGCACCATCGTTTTGATGCCCGGCGCCTGGAACTACTCGAAAAGCGCGTGGCGCGCCAACAAGCGATCGATGCCGGCCAGCTCCCGGATTTTCTTCCGGAGACCGCATCGATTCGCAAGGCCGAGTGGAAGGTCGCGCCCATCCCCAAGGACCTGATGGACCGCCGCGTCGAGATCACCGGCCCGGTGGATCGCAAAATGATCATCAATGCGCTAAATTCAGGCGCCAACGTGTTCATGGCCGATTTCGAGGATTCCAACTCTCCCACCTGGGACAACGTCATCTCCGGGCAAGCGAATCTGACCGACGCCGTCCGTGGAGACATCCGCTATAAGAGTCCGGAAGGAAAAGAGTACGCGCTCGGCCCGAATCCGGCGGTGCTGCTGGTTCGTCCCCGCGGCTGGCACCTGATCGAACGGCATCTGAAGGTTGACGGCGCGCCCATCTCCGGCTCGCTGATGGATTTCGGATTGTACTTCTTCCACAATGCCAAAGCGCTGCTCGCTAAGGGTAGCGGCCCGTATTTTTATCTGCCGAAGTTGCAGAGTCATCTCGAAGCGCGGCTGTGGAACGACGTGTTCCTGTATGCACAGGAGCATCTGGGCATTCCCCGCGGGACCATCCGAGCCACGGTGCTGATCGAAACCATTCTGGCCTCCTTTGAAATGGACGAGATCCTCTACGAGCTGCGCGAACATTCCTCGGGCCTCAACTGCGGACGCTGGGACTACATTTTCAGCTTCATCAAAGTATTCCGAAATCATAAATCGTTCCTGCTACCCGACCGGTCGCAGGTAACCATGGACCGCGCCTTCCTGAAAGCTTATGTCGAATTGCTGATCCAGACCTGCCATCGCCGCGAGATTCACGCCATGGGCGGCATGGCCGCGCAGATTCCGATCAAGAACGATCCGGCGGCCAATGAGTCAGCTCTTGATAAGGTGCGGCAAGACAAGCTGCGCGAAGTGAAAGCTGGGCACGACGGTACCTGGGTGGCCCATCCCGGTCTGGTGCCGATCGCCAAGCAGATTTTCGACGAGCACATGCAAACGCCCAATCAGATAAGTGTGAAGCGTGAAGACGTTCACATCACCGCCGCCGATCTCCTGAAAGTTCCGCAGGGCGAGATCACCGAAAAGGGCTTGAGGCTGAATGTCGATGTGGGAATCCAGTATCTTCAGTCCTGGCTGGGCGGCAACGGCTGCGTGCCAATCTACAACCTGATGGAAGACGCCGCAACCGCGGAAATCTCGCGCACGCAGGTGTGGCAGTGGCTCCATCATGGCGCTCAACTCAGCGACGGCCGCAAAGTTACTAGCCAATTAGTGCGCGAGACCATCGCCTCCGTGCTCGAAAGCCTTCGCTCCCAGTTGGGACCGCGTTACGACACCAGCAAGTTCCCGCAAGCAGCGAAATTGTTCGAGCAGATGATGCTCAGCGAAGAGTTGACCGACTTCCTGACGCTCCAGGCCTATCAGTATCTGTAAAGGACGCCCTTAAGCCGGATTCCCAGGATATCCGCTTCCTTTTCCTGCACTCGATCGAGTGGACTCTTACCACTTAACCAGCAGTTCCGAACATGGCTCGCGCATTGTGAGTCCCAAAAGCTGATTTTTCGAGATCGCGATCACGAAACTACTGCAACGTGGACGTGCGACACTTTGTGTACAACCAAGGGCAATCGTCTCAGATGGGTCTCTGAAATGTGGTTCGCGAATATGCTCCTAAAGGGCCCTGGTTTCACTATGGAACTCGCTTGGAAATAACGGCCCTGCCGCCTCGAGCCGGGGAACGCTGATCCCGAGCCGGCGAGCTTCATCCAGCACGTCGCGGCAGACTCGCCGCAACTCTTCCGGGTTCGCGTGGCTCTCAACTATGGCTCGTGCGGGAGCATAGAATTTCACGATCATCTGGAGCGCCATACTGCCCAGCCAGGGCGGCAATTTAGCGATGGCCAACTCAGCGTGGGCTTTCAGATCGACACCTCTCGCCTGCAACACAGGCAAGAGCTCGCGGATATTGAGAATCGCGTTCCTGCCGTGGGAGGTTGACGCCATCACCAGCTTCATCGACCCGCCTGCCTGTAAGGCCTGCGAGAGGAGCCCGGCGTCCAGGACGAAATGGCCCCACAGCCATCCCCGGAAGTCGCGGTGTTGTTGAATCTTGAAACCACTCTTCCGGAACAGATCATAAACCGCCAACTCTCTTTCCGTCGGATTGGCGCCGAAGGTTCCGAACTCGACCCTGTGAAAAAGGGCGCCGCTCAGCACCCCGTCCTTACTGAACCCTCCGCCGGCCCCCGGGAAACCCCAGGCTATCTGGTCCATGGGCAGCGAAGATGCCGACGCCTGAGGGTCTTTCCAGAAGTTGTTGAAGATCAGGAGAGTCGCCTTACCGGCGCGAGGACGGAGGTAAGCCGCCGTCTCGTCGAATCTATAGTGCTGCACGCTGACTAGGATGAGCTCGTAGTCGTGATCGGCGGGAAGGTCTTCCCGCATGCGAATGGCCCAATTCTCTTCGACCAGTTCACCCTTGAGTTTGGTTCGGGCATCGTAGAACTTCAATGGCAAAACGGACCCGTACTCCGCGGCTCGACCCGGCCGGACGTAGAATTCCACCGAGTGACCCGCTTTTTCCAAAGCCCAGCCGTAGAGTGTCCCGATCACTCCGCGTCCGAATATCAGGATTTTCATTTCCTCATTCCGAACAGCCGGAGTCCCAATCGGCTTCCAGTTCCTGGATCAGCGCGTCCAGAATCTCGGCAGGATCGCCCGGCAGTTCCAGCTTGGCCGTCCAATGCCACTGGTTGAGGTAGTCATCCGTGCCCGCAAGCCCTTGCTCCATGGCGATACAATCAATCTCTGCCTGGAAGCGGTCGGGCATTTGGCGCGAGAGCGGCCGGGAATACCTTCACCTGAGCCGGAACGGTTTTCCACTTAAGCCTGATTTCCAGCGGTCGCGCCGTATTGTCCAGCCGCCGCTGTAGCTTCGACGGGGACTGGCTTCTTAGGCAGCGGCATCCCGCGCAGTCCGATGGCGCCCAATGCCGCTAGTAGCGCGAGCACGGCGCTCCCGTAGAAAGCATAATCCCAGGAACCGGTCCGCTCGAAAAGCAGTGCGGCCAATCCTCCAGCGAGAATCGAAGCCAAGCCCTTCGTGCTGTAGAGGAAGCTGTAATTCGACGCGGCGTGGCGTGCTCCAAACATATCCGCGAGCACAGCCGGGAACAGCACGTAGAGCTCACCCCAGGTCAGGAAGACCAGCGCCATCGTTACCACGAACCATGCGTTGCCCCAGCGTCCGATCGTCACCACGCTGGCCAGGAAGATGGCCTGCAGAAAGAACGCCACCGCCATGGTGCGTTCGCGCCCCAGCGAATCGGAGATCCAGCCCCAGAAGAACCGGCTGCACCCGTTCCCCAGAGGATTCAGCGACAGTGCGATCGCCAGCGCGGCAGCGCCGATCTTGAAGTTGCGCGCTACCGGAGCCACCTGAGCCGTCGCCATCAGTCCGCCAATGCCCACCATCAGCATCATCACGTAAAGAACGTAGAATTGCGGCGTCCTCAGCATTTCCCAGGAATTGAATTGCTCGCTTTGCCTGCGTATCCTGGGCTGAACGCCCGGGGGCGGGGCCGGTACGAATCCCATCGGCGGATATTTCAGAAATTGGCCCGCGCAGATAATCAGGACACCCAGGACCAAGCCTGTTAAAACAAAAGTGGACTGGTACCCCTGCGCCTTGATTAGATAGCCGAAAATCGGATTGAAGAAAGCAGCACCCGAGCCGTAACCCGCGGCGATCAATCCGGAGGCTACACCGCGCTTGTCTGGGAACCATTTCAATCCCAGCGCAGTCGAGCAGCAATAGACGAACGAATTCCCCAAACCAGCCACGCCATACAAAAGATAAAACTCAGGTAGACTGTGCGCATAACCCAGCGAGCCCCAGCCCACGCCACACAGTACGCCGGCCACCGTCATGAAGACTCGCGGACCCAGCCGGTCGATCAGCCAACCGGAAAGCGGCATCGCCCAGGTCATCACCGCGATAAAAACTGTGAAGCCCCACTGCACCTGAGATAGCTTCCAGCCCGTTCCGGCCATCATCGGCTGGACACACATGGTCCAGGCGTACTGCAGGTTTCCGATCATGATCATCGCGGTGACCGCCGCGGCCAACCTGACCCATCGACTCACTTCTGTATCCTCCTCATGGCGCTGGTGGCTCCTGCCTCCGCCATGATACTAAGAACGACAGCGTGGATGCTAGGATCGGGTGGTCGGAACCAGAGGCCCGCGAGCGAGTGGAATAACTTACTGCGCGGTCGCCGTCGCAGCTCCGGCAGGTTGTACAGTGACAGCCTCCCCGCCGCTTTGGGCTTCAACGGTCTTTGCTTCGACGGTCTTGGTTTCGACGCTCTTGGCTTCAATCTTCCGCGGTTGGAAGTTGCGAATGAAGCTCTGCCGCGGGATCTGGAAAAAGCTCATGCCGTTGGCCATAGCTTCTTTCAGCGCGCGAGCGTTGTCCCATCCGTCATGCTCGATCCGGTAAGACGCGATCACCGCGCCAGTGCGATCCGCTCCACGCTGGCAGTGTACGAAGACCGGACCTGTCGTGCCGTCTTCAAGCATTTCCAAAATCTTGGTAATCTCAGCTTCCGAAGGCGGTGTCAGCCCAGTCATCGGAATGTTAATGTACTTCATCCCGGCTGCCGTGACGACGCTCTCCTCGTTCCTGCGCCCCTCGCCGGCACCCCGCAGATCGATTACGGTTTTCACGCCGATCTTGGCCAGATACTGGAACCCTTCATCGGTCGGCTGAGCGCCACGGTATACATGCTCGTCAACCTGATAAAAGTTATGAATTCCTTGAACCGAGCCGCCGAACACAGGCAGCGACAGAGCTAAGAGGAAGAAGCGCATATTTGCGGATAATCCTTTACTCAGAATACAAGAATTTCGGGAAACCGTCACCTTTTTCGATGGAGAGCCTCATCCGCCGGTTCCCCTTGTCACCGTTACTTTAAAGGCGCCATTCCGGCGTGGCCACGTAAGACCGGTCGATGGCGACGATGTTCTGGGTGCCGCAGTTCCCCATCACCAGTTTCAACTCGGCCTGCAGGATCTCCAGCACCCTGTCGACGCCGGCCTGTCCAAAGGCTCCCAAGCCCCAGAGAAATGGCCGTCCAATCCCGACTCCCTTGGCACCCAGCGCCAGCGCTTTGAACACGTCCGTCCCGCGCCGGACGCCTCCGTCGACAAATACGGGAATTCGAGTGCCGACCTCATTGACCACCTCGGGAAGCGCCTCGATGGTGGCTCGACCCGTTTCCGTGGACCTGCCGCCGTGGTTCGAAACCAGGATCCCGTCGATCCCATGCTCGACACACAGCCGCGCATCCTCCTTGGTATCGATACCCTTGATAATCAGTTTCACCGTGACAGCTTTGCGCAGCCGGTCTACGAACTCCCAGGTCATGGCCGGATTCTGTCCGCCTACCCCGGTCATATTAATACCGTCGTACATTTTGCGCTCGCTGGTTGACGGCCCCGCTCCGCCGGCGTGGCAGCCCTTGCACTGCCCCAGATCCTTCGGCCGCGTACGCATGTATGTTTCGCTGTTTCGCCCCGTCGTGTTATCGACGGTAAGCGCGATCACCGGACACCCGGCCGCCTGCACGCGCTTCACGATCTTTTCGCAGGCTTCCCACGAAGTCGGAGCGTAGAGCTGATACCAGACCGGTATTCCGTGCGCGCTGATGACGTCCTCCACGCCGGTGGAAGTAGCCGTAGATAGGATCTGCATAGTCCCTCGCGCTTTCGTCGCGCGCGCCACCGCTAGCTCACCGTCCGGATGAAACGAGCACTCGCCGCCGGTGGGGCAAGTAAAGATGGGGCTGTTGTAGGCGGTGCCGAACAGCTCGGTTCGCATGTCCACCTTGGTCGCGTCCCGTAGCCGTCGCGGCCGCAGTTGGATATGTTTGTATGCTTCGTGGTTGGCGTGGAGCGTCGCGTCGTCATCCACGCCGCTCTTCATGTACGCCCAGTGGCCGGGCAGCACCTTTCGGCGCGCGGCCTCCTCGAAGTCCATAACGCTGAAGGCCTCTTTCGGATCCATGATGACGTCGGCCAGTTCCGCCGTCTTCTGTGCAAACGCGTAGGCCCCGCCCAAGGCTGCGACATACGGGCTTCCGGCCAGGAATCGAAGAAAGGCGCGGCGATGCTGGGTAGCTGAAATCAGACTCGTCATGGCCGACTATTCTATCGAAGCGCAGAGTCCTCCGGCGCGGGCGAGTTTGGGGCGGCTGGCCTAGCACACACGCACGTCTCCAGTTTTTGTTGAAGTTAGAATATGACCAGATTTTTGGTTGTCATCCTACTCACCGGTGCTCTTGGCGCGCAGACGCCAAGTCCACAAGCGCCAGCTTCACAAGAGAACGATCCCTTGGGCCGGAACACGCCGCAAGACTCTGTCTTCCATTTCCTGGAAGCTTGTCACGCACGTGACTATACGAAAGCAGCTCGTTATCTCGACTTACGAAAACTATCTACGATGGAGCGGTCAAAACAGGCCCCCGACCTATCACGTCAATTGGAGGATCTGCTCGATGACACTCCCTTTGATATCACTATGCTCAGCCGCGATCCGGAGGGTGACCAATCCGACGATCTACCACCGAATCGGGAGGGGCTCGATACGTTTCAGGTCGACGGGCAAAAAGTGGAACTGCAACTGGAACGTGTTGCACTCAAACCCGGCTACCACGCCTGGCTCGTAGCATCCGACAGCATCCCGTTGATCCCCAAGGCGCATGAAGTCGTATCAGAAACTCCGTTCGAGAAAAAACTTCCGCAACAGTTGGTTAAGTTCGAGATCGCCGACACACCAGTGTGGCGCTGGATCGCTCTCATCATCATGGCAATCGTGATCTGGATGCTAGCAGGAGTCTTATCCTGGGCCCTGGTGTTCGCCCTTCGGCCAGTGTCCAACGCCTCAGCATTTCGCGGTCCGTTGCGGATTGCTTTGGCCGTAGCCGCATTCAGAGCAGCCATGGAACTGGCGCCTTTGGCCACGTTGGCTCGATTGTACTTTGAGAGAGCGCTCGGTCTGATTTTCTTTCTCGCGGTCGCATGGGCCGCGGCGGTCGTGATCGACCTTGTGACAGAACGTTGGCGTTCCCGGCTTGATCCCCGCTTGTCCGCAATGAGCTATTCCGTGCTCCCGCTGGGCCGGCAAGTCACGAAATTGTTGATATTCCTTTTCGCAATTCTCAGCGTCCTCAGCATATGGGGCTACAATACATCCGCCATTCTCGCGGGACTTGGAGTTGGCGGACTCGCGGTTGCGTTGGCCGCGCAGAAAACGATCGAGAACCTGTTCGGAGGAATTTCTATAATCGGAGATCGCCCGGTTCTGGTGGGCGACGTCTGCCGCTTTGGTGACCGTACGGGCACGGTTACGCATATTGGGCTGCGGTCCACGCGGATTCGCACGCCGGATCGGACCATTATTAGCGTGCCCAACAGCCAATTCTCCTCGGTCGCATTGGAGAACATTTCCGAAAGGGACAAGATCTGGTTCCATCCAACCTTTAATCTCCGCAGGGACACGACCTCAGACCAGTTAATGCAGGTGCTTACGTCATTAAGCGAGATCTTGAAGAGCCACCCCAAAGTCGAAACGGGAGCTTTACCCGTGCGTTTCGTCGGCGTAGGGTCCTATTCGCTCGATATCGACGCAGTGGCATATGTGACCACAGCGGATTATGACGAATTTCTCGCGCTTCAGCAGGAGCTTCTATTAAGAATGCTGCAGGCTATCGAACAGGCGGGTACCGCACTGGCTGTGCCGCTTCAAGAAAGTTTCGCGTCCCGCAGGCCCGCGGAGCCTCAATAGTATTCTGTCCGGAAATCCAGCAGTTGGCTAAGGTCGTCTGCGAGTGCGTGAACATCTTGAGGCATCAAGCGGCTATCTCGCTGAACCGTCTGAATCGCAGTGATTGCTCCCTCAATTTGACGGCTCTCGTAGTGGCCAGAATCCCAGTTTTGTTCCAGTACACGAAGTACGGCTTGGGCACGGTCGAACATGGCATTGTTCAACGAATCATGCGATCGAGCTTGTTGAAGATCAGCACTGAGCTTGTTAAACCTGGAGTGCGCGAGCTCATATTGATCTGGGCTATGGAACGGGCTGACAAACTGCTCAGGAGTCGTTTGAGCACCGGCGGTCAGACCGAATAGCAGTACGCTTGACCCCACGAGACTCTGAATTAGAATGCGCTTCATACGCGCCTCCCCGTTTATTGGACTCTTCTAGCCCCAGGAAAGACTCAGTTACTTAATTGTTACGAACTCGCACTTAGTTGAGGACGACGACATCCACCTCGCCATCCCGGCGCTCTACCGTCACCGCCACCGCGTGGCCCGAGCGGAAGAGCATAAGATCGACCGAGGCTTGGCCAACCACCAGGTTGCGGACTCTGACCTGTTCCAGGAACTCGGGCAAGACCGGCCGGGTCAGTACAATCTGCCCGCGCACCGCGTCGATCGAGAGTCCAATCGAAGACTGCAACAGAAGAAACGCCGCGCCCGCGGACCAAGCCTGCGGGGAGCACGCCACCGGGTACGACGTCGGAGCTTTACCCGCGCGTTTGGCAAATCCGCAGAACAATTCCGGGAGCCGATCGAGTTCAAATTGAGCCGCCGCCTCGAACAGTCCGGCCATTACCTTCGCCGACAGATCGGTCAGGCGATACTTTTCGAAACCGGCGGCTATTAACGAATTATCGTGCGGCCACACAGACCCGTCATGATACGACATGGGGTTGTAGCGGGCCTCTCCTTCGGCAATGGTTCGGATTCCCCATCCATTGAAAAAATTATCGGATGTCAGTTGCTCCGCCACGAGCCGCGCGCGTGCCGGACTGGCAATTCCACAGAACAGGCAATGGCCTGCGTTCGACGCCCGGACTTCGCATTGCCGTTTCAAAGCATCCAGAGCGAGCGCGTAGCTGCCGATTCGGTCCGACCAGAAAGCCTGCTCGAATCGCTCTTGCAAGAGACGCGCATCCTCCGACAATCGACGCGCCATCTCCGGACGCCCGAGTGCCGCGGCAACCTCGGCCATTCCGCGCTTGGCCTCGTACACGTACCCTTGCACTTCACAAAGCGCGATTGGTGACTCGGCTAAAGTTCCGTCTGCGTGGAATACAGAATCCTGGGAATCCTTCCAACCTTGCTGCACCAGCCCCGTAGGAGACTTGCGATGGTACTCTACAAACCCATCCTGATCCAGATCGCCGTACTGATCGATCCAGTTCAATGCCAGCTCGATACCCGGCCAAATAGATTGGATGAACTCGAGGTCGCCGGTCCGCCGATAGTAGGCGCCGGCCAGTATCAGGTAAAGCGGCGTGGCGTCCACGCTGCCGTAATAGCGCCGAAACGGTATCTCTCCCAGCACCGCCATCTCGCCCTCTCGCGCTTCATGCAGGATTTTGCCCGGCTCGGCATCCTGCTCCGCCGAGAACTCTTTCGCCTGCGTAGCAGTGAGGTACGAAAGTACGCCTCGCGCCATCGATGGGAAGACCCACAGACATTGCAGAGCCGTGATGATCCCGTCTCGTCCAAACGGCGTGCTGAACCACGGGACTCCGGCATAGGGGTAGCTTCCGCAAGGCCCTGCGGTAAGCAGCATGTTGAGATCGGCACGCGACCGTTCGATCCAGGTATCAAACTGCAGATTGGAAGTGCTGATGATGGGTGGAACCCGATCCGGACCAGAAAGCGCAGCCGCGGCGTTCTCCAGACTCTCCGTAAATCCGGGAATGACCAATGCTTGGTTGCCAATTTCAAAAGCGAAGGTAAATTCGAAGGACTGTTCTTGTCCCGCCGCGAGCCGGAGGGAAAAATGTAGGGCGGACGGCAATGTCACCTGGACCTGCACCTGCGGAGACGATCCGACGATCGTTCGGCGCACGACGCCGTCCAGTCCTTCGTATTCGAGGACAACCTTCCCGCTGCGTGTGTCAAGTTGAGCTTCGTGCAACAAGCCGCGGTGCTCGCGCTTTTCGCCGCGCACCTCGAAGATATCCGCGAAGTCCGCGCCGAATTCGAGTCCAAAGCTCATCTCCACCGGCGTCAGCGCGAAGTTCCGAACCCGAAGCGACATGTACAGCCGGTCCTGCCACAGGAACTGAGTGCGATAGATATGCAGTGTGCCGCGATGCAGGAGCACTTTGCCTTCGGTGCTGATGTCCGGATTCGTCAGGTCGGCCGCGAACAGCACGTTATCGCGCCGGATGGTGGAACTCAGCAACAGCGGACGGCCGCGCAGGAACTCTAGCTTCAAACAAGATAGGTAACGCGTGCCCCGGCTGAAAATTCCTTCCTGGGGCCGTGCTCCGGCGTCTACATCGCCGTATTCATCGAAAACCCCAAACGTGTCATCCTGTTTCAGAACCCGCGTCAACTCCGGACTCGGGGCGGATCTCGCCTGAATATAATACTGGCCGTTGGTCTTTAAGATTTCATCTAAAGGGAGCATGCGAAGTTATTTCGGAAAGCAACGGGTCCTCGGTCTGCAAGCCGGCATATTGAATCAAGTAGTCCTTGGCCATGCGGTAGCTGGAGAACTGCCCGTCGACTGCTTTCCGGCAATCTGCTCGATTCAATTTCGCGACTCGGAGAATCGCTTCCACCGCCTCATCCACGTTACTCACAATGAAGCCCGTGGTGCCGTCATCAATGACTTCAGGAACCGAGCCGCGCCGAAATGCGATCACCGGAGTGCCACAGGCCAACGCCTCGATCATAGCCAAACCAAACGGCTCCGGCCAATCGATCAGGAACATGAGCGCATAAGCACCGCCCAGAAACTCCTGCTTCTCGCCCTCGCCGATTTCCCCGATGTATTCCACCAGAGGATGGTCCAGCATAGGCTTGATCGTGGCCTCGAAGTAAGCGCGGTCTACTTTGTCGACCTTGGCGGCTATGCGGATCGGCATTCCGGTTCGAATGGCCGCTTCGATCGCGCGATCGAGTCCCTTTTCCGGCGAAATACGTCCGATGAACGCCAAGTACTTTCCGGGACGCGGCTCGAAACGGTACAATTCGTCCGGCAGCCCGTGATAAACAGTGGCCCGCCACGACACCATATTTGGTAAAGGCTTCCGCTGCGCGTTCGAGATGGATATCAGCGGCATATCCGGAAACTGGCGGTAAACTGCCCCGTGTTCGGGGAGATCCAGCCGGCCGTGTAGCGTCGTAATGTTCGGGACGCGGGTGCGGCGCGAAACCGGAAAATGCAGATAGTCGATATGAAAATGGACAATATCGAAGTCGTGCGCGCGCCGAAAAACCTCTTCCAGCATGATCATGTGATATGCAAGCGAATCCTGACAGTCGGGATCTAGCCGCAACGCACGTTTGCACGGAGCGATCAGTTTCGCGGCGGTCGTTGAATCACCGCTGGCAAAAAGTGTTACTTCATGACCTTGGCGCACCAGTTCCTCGGTTAAATATGAGACGACGCGCTCGGTTCCTCCATAAAGGGCGGGAGGGACACTCTCATATAAAGGCGCGACTTGAGCAATTCGCAAGCTAGAAACGCTCCTGTATGGTGGATGATCCGCGTGCGGTTCTGTTACAAAAGATCTCTGCCCCCTGCAAAACACTGGGATTTCAGTTCTCTAGCTTGTAACGCGTTGATGCGAGGAGATACAGGCGCCGCCATAAAAGCCGGTTGACCGTAACAACTAACGATGCCATCACAACCGTTGCACCTAGCAAGACCGGGAAGTTCCCGCTGTCCGTCGCTCGACTAATCAAAGCTCCGAGCCCGGTTATCGAGATCGTTTTGCCCTGAAACCGGAAATATTCCGCAACGATGCTCGCGTTCCATGCTCCGCCCGAAGCGGTGACGAAACCGGTGAGGACGTAAGGGAAGATGGCCGGCAGAATCAGCCTGCGCCAGCGTTCGATTTTACTAAGGTGAAAAATGTTACAGACCTCTTTCAGGTCCGTAGGAATGGCGCTTGCTCCCGCGATCACATTGAACAAGAGGTACCACTGCGTTCCCAGCATCAGCAAAACGATAGACCCGATCCCAAGCCCGCCGCCAATACGGATCAGAAACAACATGACAATCGGGAATAGGGCGGTAGCAGGCACCGACGCAGCAACTTGCGCGATCGGCTGGGCGATAGTAGACAGACGAGGCCGTGATCCGATGAATACTCCCGCGGGAATGGTCCACAGGCCCGCCAAAACTAATGTGAGCTCGACTCTGAGAAAAGTAGCGCCGGTTCCTCGGAAGATGTCTGCGAGATCCGGCCCGGAAAGCATACCGAGCATCATGCTCATCCGGACAATTGCATAACCGAGCGCGAGTAACCCGGCCAGGACCATCGCTCGGACCAGCCATTTTCTGCCTGTGGATTTCCGGTTGTCCACTGTCGCCACGCCAGCTGTCTTTGCAAAATGCAGCGCTAGTGTTTCGCGCGCCGGCGATACAAACATCCGAGCGGCGCGGTGCAAAATACGCGATCGCCGCAGGAAATCGAGAACGGGCGAGCGAGGACTCTGGTAGGCCTCCACCTGTTCAAACTTGAACTTTTCGCTCCAGCTGATGATCGGGCGCCAGACCAGTTGATCGATCAGAACAATCACCGCGATCATGACCGCCAGTCCCCAACCGATAGCCGCCGTATCGCCCGCATTGGCCGCGGTTTGTAGGTAGGAACCCAGACCGGGCAGCCGCAGGTCCCGGTTTCCGAGAGTGAACATCTCGCAAGCCATCAGAAAGAACCAGGCGCCCGCGACCGACATCATCGAGTTCCACACCAATCCTATAGCCGCGTACGGCAACTCTAGTTGTAGAAACTTTTGCCACCAGCTCAACCGATAAATTTGCGAGGCCTCCAACAGCTCACGCGGGATGGCCTTGATCGACGAGTAGACACTAAAAATCATGTTCCAGACTTGGCCGGTAACAATTAGCAGGATGGACCCGAGCTCTACGCCCAACTGTCGTGTCGGAAACAGCGCAACCATCGAGAGCATCACGCCGGGAAGGAAACTCAAGACCGGGATGGATTGCAGCGTGTCGAGTAGAGGGATCAAGAAACGCTCGGCTTTGGCATTATGAGCGGCGACGTAAGCGTATACCAGCGTGATTGTCAGGCTGAACAGATAAGCGATGGCGATGCGGCCCACCGAGAACAGCGCATATTTGGGCAAGGCCGACGGGCGCAGGTCGATTGCGTTCTGAGCACTAACCGGGCCGGCCCAGGAGTGAGCCAGCGATAGCAGAGTGTAGAACAATGCCAGCCCCGCCAGCAGCACGGGCAGATCGCGCAGCAGTAAGAATGCCTGTGAAGACTTGGCCGAAGCGCCAGTCGTGGCGGCTGAAGACTGCCGGGGTGGCTGGACGATTAGTGTCCCCAGGATTCACCGCCGGATTCTAGAACTGCTGCTGGTTGATACAACGCCAGCCGGTCCGCTTCGGAGTCATACGTAAAAATGTCGCCATACCGGCCCCAATCCAACGCTGTTTCAATCTGACGCTGCACCTCCTCACGTGGAAAATGTTCGTCCAGAATATCTCGAAAGAACTCCAGCGGCAGCGAATGGTTGGACTTACTGAGCAGCGCGTTGTGCATCTGCTGGAGCAATGGGACATGGGCCAGCGCGGCTTCCCGGAAGATCCTCTTGCGGGTGGCAATATCCGCCTCGGCGAACTCCTTGCCTAATGGCGTGATCTGGAGATCGCCCTTGTCGGAGACGGCGAACGACAGCAGACCGGCAGCTTCGACAATAGGCAGCAGATCGTCCACCTCCATCACGAGCTGCTCGGCCACGTGATAAAGGTCTTCCCGGCCGCCGTGGTCATTCAACAGCTCGAGCAACCCGGCGATGCCGCCCGGGCGAGAGTGTGGCAGCATCGGGTAAGGAGTCTTGGCCGGGCGCCCGGAAGCCGACGGAGGTTCTACTTTCAGGAGCGGCTCGGTCATCAGTTTGTAGATATAGTCCACATACAGAAGGAATTCTGCCGAGCTCTTCTCGCGCGGCTGAGTCAACGGAATGCGGAAATCCGCGCGGATTCTCGCGGGGTTTCGATCCAGAACGATAATTCGGTCCGCCAGCAGAACCGCTTCTTCGATGTTGTGGGTCACAATGAAGATGCTGCGCGTGGGGATTTTCTTCCCTAGCCATAGTTCCATTACTTCACCGCGCAGGTTCTCGGCCGTCAGAACATCCAGAGCTGAGAATGGCTCGTCCATGAAGAGAATCTCGGGTTCGACCGCTAAAGCGCGCGCGAACCCAACCCGTTGCTTCATTCCACCGGAGAGCTCTTTCGGATAAGCATTTTCGAACCCCCGCAATCCAACTGTCCCGAGCGTCCGCAGTGCCCTTCGATGCCGTTCGACGTGCGACATGCCGCGCGCCAGCAACGGAACTTCGACATTTTCCAGAACCGTGAGCCATGGAAATAATGCGAAGCTCTGAAACACGATAGCGACATTCGGATTGGATTCCGCCAAGGGTTGGCCGTGCCAGAGCACCTGGCCACGGGTGGGCGGAGTAAGTCCGGTGAGAATTCGCAACAGTGTGGATTTACCCGAACCCGAAGGCCCCAGCAGCGCCGTGATCACTCCAGGTTCGACGCGCAGATCCATGCCGGCGATCACTTGAGCCTGTCCGCCGTCCGGGCGCTCGAATGCCTTCTCGATCTGGCGGCCTTCGATGATAGGCTCAAGGGCTACAGTCGAAGGCTCTGGTGCTGTCGCAACCGCCGCATCAGAAGGCTTCGAAAGTGCGGGTTCTTCTGCTTCCAGCGAAAGCTCGTCCATCAGCCGCTGCCAGGCTTCCTCGGGAAGCTCATCGAAGAAGTGCATGCGCTCGCCGGGGTTCATTTTGTCGACGATCGCGCGCATCTCTTGGATGGGCAAAGAATGTAACAACACGTAAGTGTGATAGTACGGAAAAATACCGGCCAGCTTAGCGGCGAACTCGGCCGGTAACTTGCGGAACAGAATTTGCTGCTCCTCGAACGGAATACTCATCAGCAAATTAGCGGCATCTTCGGGATCGAGACGCTCAAGTTTGTCCGTTGTCGCCGCCACAACCTATTATCTTCGCCGAAGCCTAGTGCGATCATGAGATAAGAGCAGATATGATCGCTACCGTCAATCCCGCCACCGGCGAAACCATTCGCACTTTCGAAGCCTTGACTGAACCAGAGTTGGATGACAAACTACAGCGCTCATCAGTGGCGTTCGGGAGCTATCGGCACACATCGTTTCGGGATCGCGCTCGCTGGATGACCTGCGCTGCCGAGATTTTGGAAAGAGAGAAGGATGAATTCGGGCGGCTCATGACTCTCGAAATGGGCAAGCCCTTGAAAGCCGCCGTCGACGAAGCACTCAAGTGCGCGCGCGGTTGCCGCTATTACGTCGAGAACGGCGAGAAGCTTCTGGCCGACGAGCCCGTCGCCACCGGCGTGCGGGCTAGCTTCATTCGCTATCGGCCGATCGGCCCGGTGCTGGCGGTGATGCCTTGGAATTTTCCTTTCTGGCAGGTGTTCCGCTTTCTGGCTCCGACTCTGATGGCAGGCAACTCCGGCCTGTTGAAGCACGCCTCCAATGTGCCCCAGTCGGCGCTCGCCATCGAGGATATTGTTCGCCGCGCGGGATTTCCTCGCGATGTTTTCCAGACACTCCTGATCGGGTCCGGCGTGGTGGAGCGCGTCATCGACGATCCCCGTGTCAAGGCCGTGACCTTGACCGGCAGCGAACCGGCCGGCCGCCAGGTTGCCAGCCAAGCCGGAAAGCAAATCAAGAAGACCGTCCTTGAACTTGGCGGAAGCGATCCTTTCATCGTCATGCCGAGCACCGATCTGGATCAGACCGTACAAATGGCGGTTCAAGCGCGCCTTATCAACAACGGACAATCCTGCATCGCCGCCAAGCGCTTTATTGTCGACCAGCGCATCGCCGGCGATTTCGAACGCCGTTTCGTAGACGCTATGGAGCATGCCAAAGTTGGCGATCCGATGGAAGAGAGCACTCAACTTGGGCCGCTGGCAACTTCCGATATTCTGGCCGATTTGGACGACCAGGTTCGCCGCTCAGTCGCGAAGGGCGCCCGCGTTCTGACGGGCGGACACAAGCTCGATCGTCCGGGAAACTACTACGCTCCGACAGTATTGACCGATGTCAAAAAGGACACCCCGGCCTACACCGAGGAGATGTTCGGTCCGGTCGCAGTGCTACTGCGCGCTAAGGGTATCGATGAGGCGATCCGGCTGGCCAACGATACCGATTTCGGGCTGGGCGCCAGCGCCTGGACCAATGACGAAGCCGAGCAACAAAAGTTCATGGATGAGATTCAGGCCGGAATGGTGTTCATAAACGGCATGGTGGTCTCGGACCCGCGGCTGCCGTTCGGCGGCGTCAAGAACTCGGGCTACAGCCGCGAGTTGAGCGTGTACGGTATCCGTGAGTTCGTCAACGTGAAGACCATAGTGGTGAAGTAAAGATATATCGTAGGACAAAAGTCCTAGAGTAGAACCTCAGGCCTCTAAGAGCTAAAGGCTTTTCTTAAGCCTGCCTGCCCTGCCAGCCCGATAGCAATCAGGCCGTCATTCCCGCACAATCGAGAAGGAAGAGAACGCGGGTATACCAATGACCATCAATAATTCAAGAAAAGGCTATGTATTGATAGCGACGGCTTGCGGCATGACGGTAGTTTTGGGCGCGGCGGGGCTAGCCGTGGATATCGGCCGGGCCTATGTTGCTCGGAGCGAGGTCCAGGCCTATGCCGATGCGGCGGCCATTGCCGCGGCTGCCCAGTTAAACGGGACTTCGGCGGGGATCACTGCGGCGCAGTCCGCTGCCCAGAATGTACCGAACAAATGGAATTTCGGCAGTCAGACTATTTCGAGTCCGACCATTCAATTTGCCCAGCCGCTGGCGACGAATTCCAGCCAGGCGGACCCTGCTACTTGGACGGCGACGCCAGCCTCCGGGGCCAACTATCTGTTCGCACAGGTGATAGCCGGAGTGGATGTTCCGATGGCTTTACTGCAGGCCGTCACTGTGCAAGCCAGCATGCACGTAGCCGCCAATGCCCAAGCGGGGCAAGTGATGGTTACGACATACATGGATGGTTTGCTGCCGTTTTCGCCGATTGCCCCCAACGCGACCGACACCACGAACTATGGATTCCAGACCGGCCAAGTTTATACGCTTCGTTATCCCTCCGGAGGCGCCCAGAACAACAATAGCGTCTGCGCCGGCGATCAAGGTCAAAGCTATTGGCAGAATTTGCCCTCTCAGGATCATGGTTTTTGGGGGAGTAACAGTTCTTCCGCCCTGCGTGGCGAGATCGTGGATGACACTGAATCAGCGCCGATTACGATCGGCGAAGATGTTCCGATGGTGGGCGGCAATCGGACCACCGAAGGAGCCGCTCTAGCCGCACGCGTCAATGAAGACACCGATCCAAATTCGACGACTTACGCCCAATATCTGGCACTAAATCAGTACAACGGACGCCGAGTAATCGGCGTACCGGTAAATTCAGGGGTACCCAATTTCACAGCCGTAGCAATTCGAGCGTTCTTTCTTGAACCGGCCAGCGTCTATTCGGCTGTAACCGGCAGCACTCCTATATGCGCGGAATACATCGGGACGTACAAGCAGACCGGCACCGGCACGGCAGCGGCGGGCACGGGCACGGGCGGCTATCTGGTGAGGCTGACGCAATGAGGCGGCCGGCCAATAACAAAACCAAAGCCGGCCAGAGGGGTAGTGTCCTCATTGAGTTTGCCCTCAGTTTCCTGGTGCTCTTTGCTATCTTTACCGGCGCCTTCGAGTTCGGCTATGCCTTTTACGCGTACAACACGTTAGAAAACGCGGTCCGTGAAGGAGCGCGGTACGCGTCGATGAAGCCCTACGATTCGGCCACCTCCACACCAGCCAACGACTTCAACACGGCCGTCCAGAACATGGTTGTATATTCCAACCCGAGCCCGGCTAATAACGCGACGCCGATTCTGCGTGGATTGTCTACATCTAACGTGAATCTCACAGTCTCGGCCAACGGGGGCTCTCCGACCCAGATGACCGTTTCGATTTCCAATTTTTCGATCGACGCCGTCTTCGGTACAGTCGTCCTGAATGGCAACCCGTCGGTGAGCTTTCCCTATCTGGGGATCCCGACGCCGCCGTCCTCTTAAGGAGAAAATCTCTTGAACCTGCATCCCAAGCGACGTTCACGCCGGCAGCGCGGCCAGGCGCTGGTCGAGTCCGTCCTCACGCTGACGGCCTTCCTGGCCATTTTCCTCGGCATGATCGAGGTCGGCGAGATTCTCTACGTCCACCAGACGCTGGTGGAGCGCACGCGCAGCGCAGTCCGCTGGGGCGCAGTCAATGCTTGGGACGCCACGAACTCCCCTACCGAAATCACGAATATGGTGCTATACGGTACCAGCACGCCGGCCGATAACAGCGCAGCGATTTTCGGCCTGACTGCTAGCAATGTCAGTGTCAGCCGCCCGGAACCGGACTACTCCGCCGCTGATCGTATTGTCGTTACCGTAAGCGGGTATACACTCACATTCTTCACCAACGCGATTGTTCGGCTTTCAAACGGCCACCAAAACGGACACAGCCAGTTCACCGGGCTTACCATCCAGCAAAGCCAGCCTTACGAAGTAAGCAACGGGTCTTCCCACTAGCAAGCAGCGACGACCCCAAGAACCCGACGACACGCGTGCTAACCTGAGGCTTGCAGCCCCGAAAGCTGGCCCTCTGGTTGCTGATTCCGTCCTTCCTGCAGGCCGAAAGCGCGCCTTTGTGGCCAGGAGCGCGCTACACGATCGCCAACCGGGACGCCGCGCTGGAACGGGGCCTCAACTTCCTCTATCGCACCGCATCCGATCCGGCCGTCTTCGCCGAGTGGGGCCACGATCTGCTGTGGTGTTTCTATAGCATTTCGGCCACGGCCAAGAATCCGAAACTGAGCGAGATGGCGCGGAAGATGGGCCATGAACGGGCGCTCGAATGGCGGCGCAAGCATGCCATGGTCCCAGCGAAGAGTGACGTGGATGAGATCTCTAATCTCCTCTTTGGCAGCGACGCCGCCGATCGGTTGGGAGCGCGCGATCCAGCCTTCAAGGAGCAACTGCGCGCGGCGGTGCGGAGTTATTCGGTAACCGATTTCCTGCTGTTCGATCCGGCGCGAGAACCACCGCCAGCCGACATTCCAAAGCAGTGCGCGAAGTGCCAACACTGGAACGACCGGGGCATCACCGTTTGCGGGCATTGCGGAGCGCCGCTGAGCATGCGGAATCGCTACGATGTGTGGACGGATGCTCTCATCACCACTTATTCGGGAGAGATCTACGGCGTCCCGCTGGGCGGTCCTTATCGGCATGTGATCCGGTGGATATCGGTCATGCGGCCCTATCCGGCGCGCGCGACTCTCAGCACCAGCGCCTTTTACGATGTCAATAATGCGATTACACATGTCATTTACACGCTGAACGATTACAACCGCTACCAGCTCTCGCCTCAATGGCTGCCCGAGGAGTATCAGTATCTGACGAGCAATCTGGAAGAGGCTGTGAAACTGCAGGACCCCGAATCGCTCGGCGAATTTCTCGACACGCTGCGCGATTTTGGCATGACGGAACGCGATCCGTTGATCCGGATCGGCGTCGACTACGCGCTTTCGAAACAAAACCCGGATGGGAGCTGGGGCGATCCCACCGATACGGACATCTACGACCGCTATCACGGCACCTGGACCGCCATCGACGGTTTGCGCGAGTATGGCTTTCATGGCCAGCGCCTGAGCTTCCCGGACCTGCAAGCGCTACTCGGCGGCGCCCCGGTAATCCACGCGGGCCGCTGAGGATCAATAGCGGAATGGCCTTTGAGCACAATCTCGCGATACGGGTGGTACGCAAGCATGCCGACGGCGTCACAGTGGAATTCGCCATCCGCGAGGATTTCCTGAACAGCAACGGCGTGCTGCATGGCGGGGTGATCGCATCCATCGCGGACGAAGCTGCGTGGTACGCCATGATTCATATCTATAAGGGCGAACGCGCGGCCACCACCACGGAACTCAAGGTCAACTATCTGCGCCCGGTCAGTCCGGTAACCGGCAAGAAAATGAGAGCGCGGGCTTATTCGCTACGCGCGGGGAAGACACTGTTCGTAGCGCGCGTCGACTTGTTCGACGGTCAAAAGCGGCTGTCCGCCGTGAGCGTCGTCACGTACATGCTGCTCGACTCGAAATAATTCGAAGCGGCGGTTATTCCACCGTCAGCACGACCGGCTGCTCGATCATGGAAGCCCGATTCGCCGTCAACATCGCCAGGTGATAGCGACCCGGTTTGATCTCGGGCACTTTGAACTTGATCTCAGTGCCGGTCTGTTCAGAGATGGTAGCTTTGGTGTCCTTGGAGCCATCCGTCAGGTATACTTCGGCGATGTTACCCTTGTCGAGATTCTCGCCTTTGACGGCTATCGTATCCCCAACTTTACCGGTATCCGGGTCCACCGCGCTACACCTCGGAAGCGCCTGAAATGCACCCAGCGCGATGGCCGAGGCGATCAGCCCAGCAACCAACCAGGTTTTCATAGATACCTCTGTGGTGGCGATTATACACCCTGTTATGGGCGCACGGAGCTTAGAGTGGCCGGCTTGGATTGATCAAGTGCCGGCGTCGACCTCGGTTGGTGGCCGTTGGTAGTTCTCGAGAGCGGAGCGTAAGGCGGCCTCTTCAGCGTCGGCTCCAGACCAGTACTCTTCTTCGGGGCCGTTTAGACGGTCGGCGAGCGCCAGGGCTTGGGTTCGTTTTGCAATCTGCGTTTTCGACGCGAGGGGCGGGGCTGTTCGCATCAAGGCGGGGGGAAGCGTGGGCGCGAGTGCGGCGTCTGTCTGCAAGGATTTGAGTTCACGGAGCGAGCGAAGGAAGATGCGCTCGATGCGGGTTTGGTGGCGGGCGAGACGATCGAGCTTGGCGGCCAGCTCGGGGTGGTCGAGGATGTCGAGGTAGCCTCCGGCGGACGCCGTTAGCTTGGCCTCCATACAGAGGATGCGGTTGAGATTCCAGGCGGAGGCGACTAGCCGGTCGAACAAAATTTGTTGCAGGGCGCCCTGGGGCCGGATTTCGGTTTGGAGCTGGGCGAGGAACTCGTCGAATTCCTGACGGTCTTCAGGGGCGATGACGAGCTGGGCGGCGGTGAGCCCGTGTGTGCGGGCATTCTGAGAGGAACGCGCCTTGCCTTCGCCGGTGCGCGGGCCGGTGCTGAGGCAGGCATTGGCGGCGTTGGCGGTTTGACGCGCTTCGGAAAGCATTGCAGTGTTCATAGGGGGATTGGTCCAGTTCGATTGTAGAGTGCGGGGCGGCGGGTGGAAGGGGTCGGGTGTTGGAAATGACGGGGAACGCGGGAGATTGGGATGGGGGAGTGGTGTCACCGAGTGACTGGCTGGAATCGTTCAAGCAGGACGTTCGCTTTGGCCTGTGGCGAGCGGTTGCGATCCCGATGGCAGATCGGTTTGTCTTTCGAGGCCCTAATCGAGTCGCGGCGTCGCACGGATCGAGACAGATTCAGAGCTCTTGGAGCAGCACCTTCGCGCTAAATACTCATTGTTGGGGGGAGCCGGCGCTCTTCACGCCCCGCGGGCCGAGCTTGTACGCTCGCCACTCTAAATCGATGATGTAGTCGTGCAGCGCGTCCGCTTCCTCCTGCGTCATCGCGGTCTTGATCAACGGCCAGCCCGGAGGGGTGCTGTATCTCGGCATTCCCTGCTCGACGTGGCTTCCACCTAATACAACCGAGTTGAATTGTTGATGAACATCGCGCGGCATATAGCGAAGATCGGGCACCTCGCCATTGAGCACCCACGCGCCACTCCCGTCCCCTTCGGGTGAATGACACTTCTGGCAGAAGAACTTGGTGTAGACACGCGCGCCCTCAGCAATCTGTTGCGCGCTGCCAGGCTGCTCGGGTGGCTGCGGCACCGGGGGAATGTCGGTCCGAATCACTGGCATCGCCGCGTTGCCGCCGAGCTTGAACGCCAGCAGGCGTGCTGGTCCGCGTTTCGTTTCGAGGGTAGACATGTCGCTCGCTTTCCCGAACAAACGGTATCCACCTCCCATCCCGACAGGCGTCAGAACGTACTGCTCGCCATTGATGACATACGTCACAGGTACAGATTGCATCGCGGAACCAGTCTTAACAGACCAGGCCTTCCTTCCGGTGTCCGCGGCATAAGCAGCGAACTCGCCGCTCGCGTCACCATGGAAAACCAGATTTCCAGCGGTGGTCAGGACCCCGCCGTTGATCTCGACCGGAAGGGTCACCACCCAGCGAGGCTCTTGCTTAATAGGGTCGAACGCGACGAGCTTGCCGTGAGCGACGGGAGCATACTCAGCATATTGAAGCCTACCCCCTCGAGCGCTACCCCCAAGCCCCGCGGCTTCACCCCCCGGCCCCAGCCCATCGGCTTCAAGCGTGGGCCCTCGACCGCCCGGACCACCTCCTTTGGTCTCGTACGCCGAGATGTACACAAGTCCAGTCTCCGGGTTGTAGCCCATGGGAAACCACCCGTGCCCAAAGCCAGTGGCGGGAAGGCGTGGCCGACCGGCATCTTGATAGCCCGCCGATGACAGAGCGCTCAAGTCAATCTGCTTCAAGGAGGGATAAGCCGTTCCGCCGACTCCTCGCGGCGGAAGGAGCTCCTTCCCGATTCGAGCGTCGAGCATATAGAAAACGCCGTTTCTCGGAACGGTCATGATCACCCTGCGCTCTTTGCCGCCGAAGGCTAGATTAGCCACGAGAATGTGGAAGTCTTCCGCGCCATCTGGCGGATATGCGGTCTGGTAATGCCACACGTACTGACCCGTCGAGGCATTCACCGCGATGATGCAGTTTGCAAACAACAGGTTGCCGCTCGGTTTGATGTTGGAAAAATCACCAGAGGCCTCGCCGGCGGTCGAGGTCGGGATGAACAACAGGTTCGTCACTGGATCGTAAGTCGTCTCGGTCCACACGTTGGCGCCCGCGAGCTGCCACGAATCACCCTTCCAGCTTTGGGCGATGTCCCCCATCGTTTTCGATTCGTACGGCTTCGACGGATCGCCTGGCGCTGTCCAGAAGGTCCAGGCTTTCTTGCCCGTCTCCGCCTCTACCGCTACAAGCCCCCCTCGCACGTCGTACTCCATGCCCGCCCAGCCGGTGAACACCTTGCCATCGCCGACGCGCGGCGCATCAGTGATTCCGGTCTGGGCGGCATCGCACACCGGGGTATCCCACACC
>Ga0185299_10000964_pt1 | contig 65443 bp, 55 predicted proteins | sample PaiPotPPA55metaG_FD_128002 | JGI IMG/M metagenome (GOLD analysis project Ga0185299, IMG submission 128002) | Iron sulfur acid spring bacterial and archeal communities from Banff, Canada, to study Microbial Dark Matter (Phase II) - Paint Pots PPA... ... | reverse complement strand
GTTCGAATCGGCCACAAATCCGGGCTTTTCAGTGCATCTGCCATTGAAACGGAACAAGGCGATTGGGATAGTTAGTCTCAAATATGCGAAGATATTTTTGCGCAGCCCTAAGGTCCATCTTGTCTAGCAACTCGATGGCCCCGATGCTATCCAACAAACCTTCGTCAAGATCATCGGAGCCAAACGACATCGCGAGAACCCTCGCGCCGTTTAGTAAACTTCTTACTTCGGTTGACGGGATGCGATCGCGGTCTGGCAGGTTCAGGTCGAGGATGATTAAATCGGGATGCAGTTCTGCCGTCTTCTGAACTGTTTCAACAAAATTCGAAGCTTCACACACGACCGCGATATCGTCCCGACCGGATAACAACATCCGAATCGCTCTACGGATTACTTCCGCGTCATCCGCCAGAAAACACTTTGACGCACATCTTTGCGCCCCGTTTCGAACTAAAAGCTTGTAACTAGACTTTGACGTTAGATACGCCTTGGATGAGTACGAGTCAACATGGATTGTCCAGCGTACGCTGCCGTACGAGGCGGAAAGGCAGTCTACCAGCTGCCGCGCCGGGCATGAGTTGGAAAAGTTGAACGCATCATGGCAGCAAGTAACGATCGCCGACTGATAAGTCCTAAGCCGACCGTGACGCCCTCCACTGAAGAGTTGGCAATTCAACGTTCGCCACACGGTTTAGGTATTCCCGGGCATGAGCTTCGGCCCGTTCCTTCCCCTGCTCCAGATCCTCTACAGATTCCGAAGGGGCAATCCAGGTCTTGGAACTGACGTTGTAAACAGAAGCCTGCACTCCCTGCGCATTGTCTTCCGCGAACAGACTCAAGTGTTCGTTCCCCACTTTGACTTCGGCCCACACACCTTTATCCAGGATGGAACACCTTCTCTTCCACAGTTCTCTCTGCCGCCTGCCCTTCCTGGCTAAACCCTACGCCTGATCCGTCCGCTCCTTCCGTCAAGGCTCTTCGCTCCGCTCCGATGAACGCCGACAACGCGGCCTTGACGGCGCGGACGGACACCGCCATGAAGGGCATTTGCCTTTTTGTGCATCGCTCCGCGTTGCCCGCAAAACGAAACTCAAACCCCTTTGAAGGAAATCCCATGAAGGCAACGATACCAAGGAACGTCAGGAACGAGGAACGGACCATCGAAGTCGCTGGCTTGGCGGTGCAATCATGAGCACGAACGGCATCGAACGTGTCTATCATCAACGGGACAGCTATCCGAAGGAAGGACTGGGACAGTTGATCTCGCACGGATGCTGCGCTTTTTGATCGTCGAGCATCCCGCGGGTACGGCGATTGCCTGGCGATGCTGCCGACCCGAACCCATATTCTTGACAACGGTTTACATGACCGTTGCAGGCGCCAGAAGATTCCAGGGAATCCGCCCACAAAGCCTATATATTTATATTAAGGATTAGCCTTCGTGGCCAATTTATGTATCTAACTGTATCTATGAGACTTACGATCTTGGCGGTTACTTGCATCGGATTCGCTGAACTTAGCGCGCTCCCAACTGATTGTTGTCGCATTTCCTCCTTGCGCCCTACTATGTGTTGCTGTCCTACCCGCGAAACCTTGATTCTTGGCAGCGGTTTCCGAACCGTTGCAGGGCCGCTACTGTTTGCAACGGACGCACAACAGTTTCCAAGACCGTTGCATTATGTACTACTAGTTTATATATACTTTAGAGTATATTATACAGAATAGCCTGTAAGTCTTTGACGCTACAGGTACTTAATATATGGCGGAGGGGGGGGATTCGAACCCCCGTTAGGGTGTTTAGTCCCTAAAACGGTTTAGCAAACCTGCCGGGTTATTTGAGCTGTTGTGAAAATTGTGGACTCTATTATATTTATCAACATCTTACAACAAGGCCGACTTGAGCGGTTTGCATCCGTCTTGCACCGTTGTGAACCAAAAACTACTACGTTTTTACTACACCAAAATCAGTTTCAAGCGGGGGAGGCGCAGGAACTGCCCAAATTACTTGAGGCGGACCGGGACTCAAGCGCTTGTAGCACGAGTGCGAGGCCGCTTTAATTACCTGTGCCAGGACTGGAATTGATACTCAATTTCCGAAATCTCGCTGAGGTCATTGTGCCCGCCAATCGACAAGGGCTCAAACGTTAGGGAGGGCGATACGAATGGTATCGAACATTGGGCAGTACTCCATGGGTTCTACGTCAATTGTAAAGGTTCGAGATTGATTGCGTGTGCGCAAGATGGCGATCGCGTTCCTGAATCACCAGTCCGAACCGATCATTGCCAGGCATCGAGGATGTCGTCGGTTTTGCGATGGATAAGCTCATGACGCTTTGCGATATCGCGTTCGATATGGGCGCGCACTCGTCCTCGTGTGTAACGCGACCGATTGAGAAGATCGGTGTAATCGTGGTGTTTCGTCACTGGCTAATCGGGATATTGCTCCTCAGTGTGAGCGCTGTCGCAGGTTGGCTGATTTTCTGGAACCTTTCCCGGCAAGTTTAGGGGACCCTTTCGGGAGCGCTGGAGTCCAAATCCGCCAAGGATTAGTGCCGCAATCCCCATGAAGAATCGCTGGAAATTTGTGTGGAAACGCTGGATGCCGCGCTGGCGGCGGAGCGCGGTGGAGCAGATCGCATCGAACTCTGTGAAGGACTTGGTGTCGGCGGAATTACGCCGAGTGCAGAATTAATGACCGTGGTACGCGCGAAAGTTGCCGTACCGATTTTCGCAATGATCCGGCATCGCAGCGGCAGCTTCATTTTACTCGAATAGTGAAATCCAAGGAATGGCCCGCAGTGTGATCATCGCCCGCAACAACGGCATGCACGGCGTAGTGCTCGGCTTACTCTCTACCGATGGCCGAGTGGACGTGGAGCAAACCCGGGCGCTTGTGGAATCGGCCAGTCCGCTGTCAGTGACGTTCCATCGTGCGTTTGATGAGGTGCCAGACCAAGCGACAGCACTGGAAGACGTGATTGCGTGCGGAGCATCGCGAGTCTTGATCCGGCGGGAAGAGCAGCGCAGAGCTGAGAGCTCGCAGTATCGCGAAACTGGTGGAAGTGAGCCGCGGCAGAATCGGTATTTTGGCTGGCGGAGGAATTACAGCCGACAACTCCGCCAAAATCTTGCGAGCTACTCGCGTGCGCGAAATTAACAGCGGATTGACCAGCGTACTTCCCTATCCCCGCGTGGAACATTCACAGTTTGAAAGCGAAGTGCGGCGGTTAGCTGATTCACTGTCAACTATCTAGGACGCATTCACTGTGGTGTGCAGCCGATGATCTGAATTTCTCATCGGCATGCCACGTGAATAGTTGCGGCAATAAAAATGGGTCCTGCCGAATCGGCCAGCCAGCCCCGTACTTTTTATTTGGTTTCCTGCTTGCTACGGCAGCAATCCGAAAACGTCCAGTCGTCCCAACGATCCGACGAAGACTTTTCCATTGGCCACCGTCGGCAGCGTGAACTTGACTGCATTTCCGCTGATGCCGCTAGATCCCTGAGTACTATTCCACAACTCAGCGCCCAGGTTGTTTGCGTCGTAGGCGTGCAGTATGGAGGGTCCGCATCCGCCGCAGTATTTGTTGTTATCCAAAGCCCACAAAATCCCGTTCGACGTTGACTCCGAACTAACGAATGGCGTGGTGCCTGGAAATCCGAAGCCGTTATTTGTGGATGAACTCGGCGTGGAATTTAAGATTCCGCTGTTCGAGTCCTGCGTGAAGGAATGAACCGCCTGTCCCTGCGCGCCGAAATACACGTGGCCGTTCCAATAGATAGGCGAATTGTACATTCCACCGGGCAGCTTTCCGGTCAGGTCCTGGATGATGTTATTGCTGGAGGATTGTGATCCGCCCAGGCTGGCGCGGTTCGTCACATAGATGATGCCGTCTTTGCCGGACTGCACCAGGAAGCTGGTGCCGCCAGTATTGGGGGGAAGCAAAACGCCGCCGGATCCCTGGTCGATATCGGCTCCATCGGGAGGCGGCTGTTGTTGATAGGACCGGAAATAGCTAAGCACCGGGAAAGTACCGCCGCTTGGCGCACCCAACTTGATGATGCTGTCGCCGTAATCGTGACCGCCGCTGCTGGCATCGAAGGATCCGTTGCCGCTAGCCAAATAGATGTTGCCATTCGAATCGGCAGCCGGCCCGCTACCGGCCATCCATACGCCCGCATCGATTCCGTTTGGCGAAAGGTTCAGGACGGCTTCTTGAGCCAGCGTGCTCGCGTTGTAGGACATCAACCAACCGTGATACGCGCCGTTGTCGCAGTGGGAGGCCCAGCCGATCACCACATGGCCGTTGACGAGCAGCAACGCGGAACGTTGGTGGTTGCGCAGCGCGTCGAAGTGCATCAGTCCGCCGCTGCTACCCACGCCATTGCCGCTCGCACTTCCGCTAATCGTTACCGGCGCAGCTTTTTCATTGCCGGTAAAAAGATCCAGGGCGTGCAGGTATTGGTTGAACTGTCCGCCGCTGGTCTTGGATTTGCTCACCACGTAGAGAGTTTTGGAATTCAGGTCGATCACCGGCGTTCCGGTGATTCCGATGTCGGGGAACAAGTCACCACAGCTGACATCGCCGCTGGTGACCCAGGTTTGGCCGGAAGGATTCAGGCTCTTCGCGCCGCTCCATACGTTTTGGCAAGAAGTGCTGTCCGCGTCAAAGGCATAGACAGTGTTGTGCTCGGTCGCCACATAGACGACATTGTGGCGCACGCCGCCGATGGTCAGATTTGCCACCCACAACGGCTGCGCATAGACGGCGGCGTCGACCGTGCAGCTAAATAGTTTGCCGAAGTTGCTGGAGTTCACTGCCGTCGGGCCGGAAGTCTTGAGCGCATTTTCGTGGTCATTGAAGCCCTGACGCGAAGTCGCATTCAGGTAAGTGCTGACGCCGGTGAGATCGGTAACGCCGATCGTGGCTTGTGCGGTCTTGGAGCCATCGGCAAGACTGGTCGCAGTGATCGTGACCACTGATGCCGACGAAGGAGGCGTAAACGTTACGGCGGTTCCAGAGGTGCTGGTAGTTGGCGAGAAACTTCCGCCGCCGGTCGAAGACCAGCTAACGCCTTTGTTGGAACTGTCGTTCGTCAATGTAGCTTTGATCGAGAGAGTCTGCGCAGTGGTCAAGCCGCCGCGCTTTGGCGTTACCGTCACGGCAATGTTGGTCGCAGTAGAAGCCGAAGTCGTGGCCGAAGAAGTGTTGGAGTAGCCACTTAAATTACCCGCGGCATCGTTGGCGCGAACGCGATAGCTGTAAGCCGTGGATGCGGATAGGCCCGCGTTAGTGAACGACGTTCCGGTCGTCGTAGCGATTTGCGCAAATGACGTGCAGCCCGAGCCGGTGCAACGTTCCACGCGGTAGCCGGTTACTCCAAAATTGTCCGTCGATGCGTTCCAGGTCAGTCCAATCTGCGAACTGGAAGCGACCTTTGCCGACAAACCGGACGGGGCACTCGGGGGCGTGGTATCCGAACTCGATTTCGTGGTCGCACTCGAAGAATTCGAGTAGCCGCCGAAGTTTCCTGCGGCGTCAAATGCGCGCACGCGATAACTGTACGCGGTGGAGGCCGTCAAGCCGGTGTTGGTGAAAGTTGTTCCGGTTCCAGTAGTCGTGGCGATCAGCGCGAACGCGGTGCAGCCCGATCCGCTGCAACGTTGTACTTGATAGCCGGCTACTCCAACGTTATCCGTCGCAGCAGACCAAGTGAGACCAACTTGCGAACTGGATGCTGCGGTAGCGACTAGACTCGCCGTCGAGCTTGGCGCAGTCGTATCTCCGCCGCTGGACTTGGTTGTAGCGTACGCAATGCTGGAGAAGCCGCTGAAGTTGCCCGCCGCGTCGAATGCTCGCACGCGGTAGCTGAATACCGTTGCAGGGGTGAGCCCAGTGTTCGTAAAGGTGGTGCCCGTTCCGACGGTACTGGCGATCAAAGCAAACGAAGTGCAGTTAGGTCCACTGCAGCTTTGCACTTGATAGCCTGCGACGCCAATGTTGTCTGTCGCAGCAGCCCAAGCAAGCCCAACCTGTGAACTGGAAACTGCGGTAGCGACAAGACCAGCCGGATTGCTGGGAGAAGTTGTATCGCTGCTCGACTTGGTAGCGGCCGACGCCACGTTGGAGTACCCACCAAAATTTCCGGCCGCGTCGAATGCGCGCACCCGGTACTCATAAGTAGTCGCAGCAGCAAGCCCGGTGTTGTTGAAGATAGTTCCTGTGCCAACCGTGCTGGCGATCAGCGCGAACGAGGTACAGCCAGAGCCCATACAGCGCCGGACCTGATAACCGGCAACGCCGACGTTATCTTTGGAAGCACTCCAGATCAAAGCAATTTGCGAAGTCGACGCGGCGGTTGCGGAAAGAGTGCCGACCGCAATTGGTGCCGATACGTCTCCCCCCAAACTTGTCGTGGCGCTTGCTATGTTCGAATACAAGCTGAAATCGCCGACACCATCGGAAAGGCGAACTCGATACCGGTATGCCGTGGAAGCGGACAGCCCTGTGTTGGAGTACGACAGCGCGGTGGTTGATGCAATTTGCGTAAAGGAAGTGCAGGTAGAACCGGTGCAGCGTTCAATCAAAAACAGAAGTCGCGAATTCGCTCCGCCAGGATTGCCCCAGGTAAGATTGATTTGCGAGGTGGAAGCGGTGACTGCGGTTAAGCCAGTGGGCGTAGAGGACAGCGTCCCAGCGGAGGCTGGAACAAGCGACCCTGCGAAGAGAAGAGACAGCGTGGAAAGCAGAATACACAACAGAGGAAGACACATCTGCAGCAGCGAATTCTTGATTCTCAATGGAGCTCCGTTTAGTCGTCGTTAGAACTTATAAAGTAACGAAAGGCTGCGGGCTCCGGGGGGCACCACCCTTCGAGGTCTCTCCAATTTATAGTGAAATCGGCGAGTTGAACACCTAAAGATTCCGAAATTTAAAAATTTTTACTGACTCGGTGAAAACATACCCCTTCTAGCTCAGCACCAATGGTTAATCACTAAACATTTACTACGGCAACGCGTTTTCCGCTGCATGGGCAGCGTGTCCGAGTAATGGCTCTTTTACATGGCGCCGACAGGTTGAAAAGAGGCGCAGTCGCCTAGCAAGTGTGGCGGCGAAGCGCGAAGTGCCGAAGTGCTGTGAACTGGAGCGATTTTTCTCAATCTCCACCAGATCATCTAAATGAGTGGCGTGACGTCTTACCTCTGCGTGATTACTACCCGAACTTTCGCAGTTGCGCACTCCTGATCGAGTTAAGTGCTTTGGAATCAGTTGAGGTTAGGGAAAGGTCTTCACCACAAACGACCCTCCTACCGGACGGTCTGTACTTCAATTTCGGAGCTGTCTTTTTGCGCCACAAGACGCGGTGGCGGCTGGCTGGGCAAGTGCCATTTCAGCTTCTCGATGACCAGCTTGGTGTCTGCCCGGATCCAGCAGCTGGCTCACACCAGTAGCTGTAACACTTTTTCCCAAGGAACTTCTTCCCGTGTTCCGGCCAGGCGAACATCCCAAATCTCGTGCAAGCCCAGTTGCTGCCACAACTGACATCCAAGCCAGCAGCTACCGAACAGACGAGGGCGCCGCAGTTCGAGACCGCTCAGTTTCACTTGTAAACTGTCGACCGCATCAGCGGGAATCTCGCGGTCGTCGGGAACAAACTCAAGTTCTCATATTCTCGTTCTTGTTCATCAAATACCGACAGCGTCTTGCGCCATGTCACTTGTTGTTGATCGTTGATCCCGCCGAGATAGAGAACGGTTCGCTGCACCGTTTTGCCAGAAGCAATGCGCTGGTTTTCTACAATGCTGAAGTAGCGATGATCCTTGCCGTCTCTTTTGCGATGGATGCTGCGCAGAAACATGCTGACTGCAGACTGCCAGAACTCCAGGGGCAAAGGGAAGACACTTGATCTTCACTCTACGTTTTTTCAGAGAGCAACGCTGAAAACACACCGCTTAACAATAAAAATCAGGACAAAAAAGGGGAAAAACGTCCGCACCTGCGAAAGTCCGGCTACGCTTCTACTACAATTGGGCCGCTTCGTCTGTTGAGCCGGACGCTTAGCGGGCCCACAGAATTAACGCTAGTCGGGTGATTCCCAAAAGATCTGGCGGAGAGGGGGGGATTCGAACCCCCGTTAGGGTGTTTATTCCCTAAAACGGTTTAGCAAACCGCCGCATTCAGCCGCTCTGCCACCTCTCCGCGGCGTGCTTTCAACAGCTTACCACCAATCGGCAAAAAGCTGCTGGCCAATTGCTGGCCACGACCTAATTCTTCGAGAGTCGCCTGCACTTTCTGCATCGCGTCCAGCACTGCTGGATCGAATACTTTAATGTAGCGCTCCCTGGTCAAAACACGGCGGCCGATGCGCGTGACGCGGATTCCGTGGTTTGCGATGCAATAGTCGATCGTGCGGACGCTGATCCCGAGCGCTTGGGCGGCTTTTGCTTTTGAAAGCGCCAGCGGCCGGCTGGGCGGAGATTGAGCATCGCGCCCTTCTCTCGGAGCAGGTTGTGTTAGCACGGTTTCCAATTCCTTACGCACGACACGTTGGACAGCGTCGAGAAAGGACTTGGCCACTTCATCGAGCGAGCGGGAGATCTCCTCGCCGTTTGATTCGAAGATGACTTTGATTTCCATCGTTCCGCAAGTACGACAAGTTTGTCCAAGCCCCTGCTGCTCCGGTGTGAGCGATTGGCAGTTCCCCGCTGTGGTTTGGAGTGCCGGAGACGGCAGGGGCTTGGAGAGTGTTTGGTCAGTGTCCTACGTCTCGTTGCTTGTCTACGGCCGTGAGTACGATATACGATACACGTCTCCGATATTCGTGCTATGATTTATATACGAGACATATCAATGTGAGTGACTGCGTGTCTCGTATTTAGGACATGGCGACCCGACTCTACGGCAGCGTTTTTTTCGGCAAAAAAGTTGCCGGAACCCTCGAACAGGTTCCTGACGGCCGATTTGCATTTACCTACGGTCCAAGCTACCTCGATGATGGTGGTGCGCAGATCGCCTACACCCTGCCGCGCCAACAGGTGCCACATTACAATTTCAGCCTGCATTCTTTTTTCGACAATCTTGTTGCCGAAGGATGGTTGGCGCGGGCACAGGCACGGGCGCTTGGAATCCGGGGCGACGATCGTTTCGCGCGCCTGCTGGCGTTCGGGTTGGATTGCCCGGGGGCCGTCTCTGTCGTTGACCCGAAGCCTGACAGCACACCCGATCTGAGCCACGGTACGGGTGAGGAGATCGCGGCGCTCACGAATCGAGCCTCGATTTCGGGCGTTCAACCGAAATTGTTTGCGGTGCAGGAAGGTAAAAAGTTCCGTCCCGCCCAGCGGGGCGAGCCGAGCACGCACATCGCGAAACTTCCTTCCCCTGAATTGGAACACCTGGTTGAACTGGAGTATTTGACGACCAATGCGGCAAAGCTTCTGCTGCCGGCGGATGAGATCGTCGAGGTTGAAGTCGCCTCGGTCGAGAAGATCCACGGGGACTGTCTCCTCGTTCGGAGATTCGATCGCGCGGAAGGCGGCGAGAAAATCCACTTTGAAGAGTTCAATCAACTCTTCGGGCGACCAGCCGAAGCCAAATATGAAGGCTCGTATGGAGAAATGGCCGAGTTCATTCGCGCACATCAAACGCAGCAGCGTGAAATGGATATCGACAAACTTTTCCGGCGGGTTCTCGTGTGCATTTTGTTGGGCAATAACGACGCGCATTCAAAAAACTTTGCCCTCTTGTACACGCAGGAAGGTTTCCGGCTTGGTCCTTTCTACGACATCGTTGCGCCGAGCGTATATCCACGCTTTCGTCGAACGGGGCTGGCACTGAAGATATCACCGGGCACCAATCCACACTCGCTGAGTGACATTGGACCGAAGCATCTGGCGCTCCTGGCGAAGTCGTTTGGCTTGAATAATCAGGCGCTCCAACTCGCTGTCTCGGACTTGAAACGCCAGCTTGGGTCGGCACAGGAATGGGTCGGGGGGTCCAAATTCGGAAGCACGCACTTGAAGAAACAACTGATCGATCTCATGGGGAAGCGATGGAACGGAACGTTCGCCTCAATTGGGAAATGATCGTGCGCGCAGCGCGCGAGCGGCGCAAAGAGCGCGGTCTGACGCAGCAGCATCTGGCGGCGCTGGCCAACGTTGGGCGTTCGACGTTGAACCGGTTCGAAAACCAGAGCGGCGATGTGACACTTTCGTCTGTGCTGCGAATCCTTGGTGTATTGGACATGCTCGACCGGAAACAGGACGGAACGCTTCGCCTGAAGGCGTCGGAAACACAGGGCGGCGCATTCGATGTCACGTTCACGCCCACTTTTGGCGGGGATCAGCGGGAAGCGAAGACTTTTGCCAGCCTCAAATCATTGGAGGCATTCCTTTCAGACCTTGGTGTACCAGAGGAAATACAGAAGCGAACAATCGGTGAGGCCAGTGGCCGGGGAAGTGGATTCATTCCCCGTTTGCAGATAAGTCAGACGGAAGTCGAAGAAAACTGGCCCAACGTGAAGAGATAGCACCGAACCGCAATTCCCGAACAGGCCATTTCATTCATTCGAGGACTGAATTCTTGCACCGAGGCCTTCCACAACCAGTCTCTTCACCGAACAGCCTTGTCGAGTCGAAACGTCAAAGTCATGGCGGCTGGCCAGCCTGCAGTTACGAATGTATCGAGCATTTCGCCTATTGCGCTCGCCGCAGCAGGATTTCGCAGAACATCCTTGTGATCTGCAAGAACGCGTTCAACGAGCTTTGTCATCTCGTCGATGGCCATCGGGTCGTACTGATAGCTAAACTGCGTGGAAGCCCGGCAGACTGCCGCGGCATAGGTGATTACTGCAACCGGATCGAATGGGAGTACTTCGTTGAAAGTTTGCATGAGGTAGTGTGCCGTCTGTGGAAGGAGCAGATGGTCCTTCGTCGACAAAGGGCTAGTCGCCACAAGTTCGAGTAAGGGCTTGATGTCAAAATGGTGCTCGCGATTTCCAGTTCCATCCGACGGAACCGAATCACCTTGCGTTGAACCGCGGTCGAGCGAAAAGAACAGACGTGTCGCAACATGATCGAATAGACGAAGCATTTCTCCGAGAGCTTTGTAATTTTCTGGAGATCGCGGCTCTTGCTGAATGAGAAGAATCCGGTTGTAGACGCTATTTACGATGCGTGTGAAAACCTCCCGCGCACGCTGCCGCGTTTCGGATTCCTTCGCGCTCGGAGGCCGGAGATAAGCCGCAGCCGCATAAATTCCTGCGCCCGTCATGGCATAGGACTGTCCGTCGCGCAGGAGCGCGATCAGTTCTTCTAACGCGCGGCCCTCTGGCGTCCTATTCGTTTCGTCGCGGGAAGCGACGGAACGCTTCTTTCCCCCTGTGGTTTCATTTCACGGTTGTGACAACGCCATTCGTTTTCTGAAACGACCAAGCCTGACAGTTATCCACTTGAAGAGTGGCAACGCATGGTCCTATTTGAGACTCGTGGCCTATGGCTTTCTTGGATTGTCCGAGGGGGCATAAGGTGCCCAGGGAGACTCGCGTGTTTGAAAGTACGCATTGGCCTGACGGCTTCAGTTGATACTTCCCCTCGAATCCGAGCGTCTCAAGAACCCGATGGCCACAACCAGGAATAGTTTCCAGGGAGGGAACGGACTCTTTGCCAGAGACGCTCAAGCTGCTTGTTGTTTCAAATGTTTGGCGTCGAAACTTACCTCCTTCTTCCAGACGATCAAGGCGATCACGGCAATCTTCCTCGCCAAGGTAAGACGCGCCATCGATGCCTTCCTCCCTTTGGCGAGCAAAGCTTCGTAGAAATCGTGGAATGGTCCAGCGCCGCTGCTGGCTTCTAATGCCGCACCTTTGAAGATGGCTTTGAGGTCGTGGTTATGATTCTTATTCAGACCACGAAGCGTGACGGGTTTCTTAGAACGTTGCAGTTGTCCTTCCACAACGCAGTATTGCGCACTGTCATACGTTTCTAGCCCCAGACCGCTGTAGTTCCATAGTTGTCGCTTGGTGCGGAACCTGTGGGGGGGTTGGATCAGCGCGATCAACAGCGTTGCCCGGATCGCACCGATCCCGGGGATCTGGCGCAGCAGTTTCCACGCCTTGTGCTTTCGGCCCTCGGTCAACAGATCACGCCGCACTTCCTGGCGCAAAGGCCGCAAGGCATCGAATTGCTGGTAAAAGTGTTCAGCACGCCGGCGGACTCCGGCTTCCGTGATCTTGCCGAGCCATTCCGAGCGGTGGCGTAGCGCGTAGACTTGCGTGCCGCTACAGGGGATGGCCCAACTGCGATACAACGCCTTGAGGCGATTTCTGACCCGCGTGAGATCCTGAGTGATCGTCAGATAACTACGCGCCAGCTCCTTCAGAGTTCGTACCCCGTGCTCTCCGTGATAGACCGGTTTGAGATGGTTGAGGCGCAACAGTTCGGCCAGCTTGCGGGCGTCAATCTTGTCACTCTTGCTGCCCTGTTTCAGCAGAGCATTCTTACGGGGATCACATACCAGCACTTCCGTGACATGCGGCTTCAGCAGGTCATACAGCCAGGCCGCCCAGGTTCCTTCTTCGAAGGTGACATGCAAATCTCCGCGCAGACCGTGGATGAACTGCAGAACCGTGTTCGCTTTCGTCTCGATAACGCATTCCATCACGACCTTCCCGGCAGCGTTCATCACTGCAATCGAAATCGTTTCTTTGTGAATATCCATCCCGATATACTTCGTGTTCAGCATAGGGTGCTCCTTCCTGTAGGCGATGATCCGCACACTCAAAACCTACTCCAAAAGGGGCGCCCTTTTATAATGCGTGCCCAGAAAAATGAGCGTCAGAAAAAGGCTGGCCTACTGAACTGGGAAGATCGGTGCGGTATCGGCCGAGCTATGTGAGCAGCTGAAGCGGAACACAAAAGATCAGCTGTCGTGCACCATCACTCCGGGTTCGACGACGGGGCTCGATTGCGTAGTGGTCCATCTACTCTTGATGCATGGGTGGGGCCGCTCCGTCGGACCACTTTGCAACTTCGACTGCGAACACAAGAATCGGCGGCAGCTCTTTCGCCTGGGACGACTCCTTCGACGATTTTGTTGGCTTGCGGGAAACTTGGGCCCGCCGGACAAATCATTCCGAGCGAAGCGCTTGTATGAGGTCGACGCGGGCGGCGCGCGCCGCCGGGAGCATCGAAGCGACTACCGCCGCGCCTAACAGCACAAACGCAGAAACGATCACGGGCAATGCGCCCGGCATTTTCAAGTCGCCGAAATAACTGCCTGCCACGCGCGCAACGACGAGCCCGAACGCCGCGCCCGCCACAACGCCAACGGCAGCCATCACGACGCCTTCCGCCACAACACCTCTGAGTAGATTTTCCGGCTGTGACCCAAGCGCTAGGCGGATGCCGAACTCACGTGTCCGCGCGCTCACCGAAAACGCCAGGACGCCGGTGACGCCAACGATGGCAATCAGCAACGCGACCCCGGCGAACACGCCAAAGACCAGGGAGTTCAAGCGGTCTGGCGCAAGCACTTTTGCGCGGATGTCTTCGAGAGTGGCAGCGTGCTCAACGGGTTCATCGGCGGACATATCCCGGATAATTTTTGTTACCGGCGTCACAAGCGCATAAGGATTTGCGGTGGTGTGGATGAAGAGGTGACCGCCGAACATTCGAGAGTCTGCAAAGGTGCCATAAATGGCGGAGGTAGGCGCGGGAACGATATGTTCGTCGTCCACATCGGCGGCGACCCCAATAATGCGGTGTGGCGAGGTAAATCGCGCCTTTTCGCTGGCAGTGCCCTCCATGAACTCGAGCACGGGGTCGGTCCAATAGACATGCCGATTGATGGGATCCTGACCAGGAAACATGCGCTGTGCGAGACTCGCGCTGACGATCACGACCGGCTCACGATTCTGGTCATCGAGAGTGTTGAAATCGCGCCCGGCAACAATGGGAACGCCAAGCGCAGTGAAAAAGCCGGGAGAGATGGTACGCCACAGCGCGCGAGGATCGTCTTTGCCATGGACGTGACCGTCACCAGAGAACTGCAAACCTACTCCGAAGCCTCCGCCGGCATCACGCCAGGGAGCGATCATACCGAAAGCCGTCTCGGTGACGCCGGGTAGCGCATCGATGCGACGTATCGATTCCTTGTAAAAATCGAGGACTTGTTGAGGCGTTTTTCCGTTGTACAGCGCTGGAACGTCGACGACGAGGACTTGACGCGTATCAACGCCGGACTGGGTGGTTTGCAACGCGATGAGCGTGGTGATCAACATGCATGCGCCCGCCAGCAGCACGAAAGACGCGGCGATTTGGGTGACGGCGAAGATGCGTTGGCGGCGGCCGGTGCTGCTGGTGATGCGGACGCTGCCGCTGGCGAGGTTCATGCCATTCGAGGCGTTAGCCGAGGGCAGGCGCGGCACAAATGCCAAAATCACCGCGGCGACTACCGCCAGCGCCACTCCCACCCAGAGCAGGCTGAAATCGACCGCCAAATCCAGCGCGCGAACCGAGAAGCGCGAGGCGTATCGAGCCAGGATGGTGACCAATGGCTGCGCGATGATTAAAGCGATTGCCGCTCCCGCACCGCACAGCAGCAGGCTTTCGGCTAGCAACATGCGGCGCAGCGCGCCAGTGCTGGCGCCGAGCGCGGCTCGAATCGACAGTTCGCCCTCGCGGCGAACCGTCCGCGCGAGAATCAGGTTGGCAACGTTCGAGCAGGCGATGATGAAGACCAGGCCCGAAGCAGCGAGAAGCACAAGGAGAACGGTACGCGCACCGGAAGTAATCTGGTCGCGAAGCATCTTGGCATCAATACGGTAGCCGCCGTTATCGGGATACGCATCGGGATGGTCCTTCTCCATAGAGGCGTACACGGTGCGCAACTCGGTGCGAGCCTGGTCGAGAGTGGCGCCGGGAGCGAGCTTACCGAAGAGTTCGGTCATGCGATGGATGCGGCCCGTGACCATCGTGGCGGAGAGATGGTGAGGACTGATGACGATGTTGCCGATGATTTCTGTATCCGCGGGATACGGCACACTGGGTTCGAGGACGCCGATCACGGTGGCCGGACGATCGCCAATGCTGCTGAGGCGAACGGTCTTGCCGATCACATTGGGATCTTTTTTGTAAACGGTGGACCAGAAACGATACGTGAGCACGATGACGCCGGCCGCATTGGGACCGTCGTCCTGAGGTCCGATGAGACGGCCGAGAACAGGACGCAGCCCCACTACTTCAAAGTAGTTGCCGCTGACGACGCCACCTTGCACTCCGCGAGGTTCACCCAGTCCGACCATCGTAAAGTCCATGGCCGAGAAATCGCCGAACTCGCTCACGGAGCGGACGCCGCCTTCGATGTCCTTGATTTCGGGCACGGAAAACGTGGTGTTGTCCTGTCCGCCGCTGGGGGCGCTCTGGCGGATGTACACCAGCCGGTTCTCGTCACGGTTCACGAGCGGCTTGAGCAGCACTCCGCGCACCAGCGTGAAGATCGCGGCGTTGGCCCCGATGCCAAGCGCCAGCGTGAGGATCACAATGGTCGCAAGACCTTTGCTGCGCATCAGCGAATGGAACGCAACTCTTAGATCGCGGAAAAATAACATGTGTCTTATCCTCGTGGCGTATCCTTTCGCCGCCGCTGCTCGCTTGCCTTCATGATTTCGTTCATGTCCCCCGCTGGCCGAATCTCGAACGGCGTCCCATACCTCACTGCAGGATGTTGGGAGATCAGCTGAATTGCGTGATTCAGATCTCGCGCTTCAAGCACCTGAATTCCACCCAATTGCTCCTTCGTCTCCACGTACGGACCGTCTGTCACTGCAACCTTTCCGTTCTTCCAGGACACGGTCATCGCCGTGTTGGCGGGTTGAAGAGCTTCGCCGCCCGCCCAATGCCCGTTTTTTCGCAGCTCGTCGTCATAGGTAAAACAGTCATCAAACATGGCGTTGCGTTCGCTCTCAGACATGGCTTCGAACTTTTCCGGGAAATATCCTAAAACGATGTATTTCATAAACTCCTCCTTGTTTCCCGTGACTCAGAGAGCCATAGCTCGTCGTTCTGTTATCAGATAGTCGTTCGGGAGACCGAAAATCGACAGCTACTCCATTTTTTTAGTCTCGTCAGAGGAACGGGCGCACCTCGACGGGCGCCCGACAGGCGACGACGGCCTCGCGCCCCCACGCCAGAGCCTCGTCCAGGTTTGCGGCTTTCAGTATCCAAAAGCCGCCTACGTGCTCCTTGGTCTCCAGGTACGGCCCGTCGGTGATGAGCACCTTGCCACCCGGCTGCGCCCGCAGCGATCTCGCGCTGCTGTCCCCGGAGAGGCCGCCAACGAAAATCCTCACACCGGCAGCCACCATCTCTTCGTTGAGCACGTCGATATCGTGTTCCATCGCTTCGGTCGCGGCGGACGGGTCGAAATTGTCGGGGAGGTGAATAGCAACTAAATACTGCGCCATGATTTCTCCATTCTCCTGTAGCGGTCTTCGGGCGGGCTGGTTGCCCTGCCTTCAGCATATAGTTGAACGGCCGTCCCGGAATTCGACAAATCGTCCTGGAGATTTTGCTTCTCCCGCGATGCCTGCAAGATCAAAAGCCGGGCCACCCGGCCGAATGTTCACAGACCTTTGGTTGGGACCGCGCCTGCACGCTCGTAATTGACGAGAATGACGCCTTTCGAGGTGACTGTGCTTTCCGTCACCTTGAATGCCGCCGGGATCGTGCCATCGGCAAACAATCGTTTTCCAGTGCCCAACGTAATCGGAAATATCTTCAGCCAGAACGCATCGACCAAATCATGCTTGAGGAGTGTTTGAACGAGATTTGCGCTTCCATAAACGTGCAAATCCGGCCCTTCCTGTTGCTTAATTTTGGTGATTTTTTCCGCAATATCTCCGTTTAAAAACACGGACGGCTGCCATTCGTGAGATGTCATGGTATTTGAGGCGACGTACTTAGTCGCGGTGTTGACGGCCGGCCAAATGTCGTCGTGTTGCGGCCAGAATGGTGCCCAAATGTCAAAGGTTTTCCGCCCTAGCAACAAGTCGAATGGCATGTTCATCTGCTTTTTTATGGCCGTTCCACTAACAGCGTCGGAATGTGGACTTGTCCACCCGCCATACGCGAAGCCGCCACTGGTATCTTCCTCTGGCCCGCCTGGGGCTTGTATGACTCCATCAAGGGAAACAAATTCAAGCACATTAATTTTTCTCATGACTGCGCTCCTTCGAGTCCTATTTGTCTTTGTCGTAGTAGCCAAAACAGACTTATTTCATTGTTCTTCTCCTCATAGCGGATTGAACGAACTGACAGCAGAGCGTTGCGCCGGCTCGTTCATCTCGTCACTAGGGCGCGTGTTCCGAGGCCGCCGTAGCCAGGGTGTTTACTTGCTTCCGCCGGGTTCTTGTTCCGGAGCCGGGAAGAAAAGAAGCTCGCGCACCTCGCCCACCGTATCGCAGGCGATGGCACCCTTGCGCGCCCACGCGAGTGCCTCGTCCATATCGGCGCATTCCAGTATCCAAAATCCGCCGATGTGCTCTTTGGTTTCCAGGTATGGGCCGTCGGTGACGAGCACCTTGCCACCGGACTGCGCCCGCAGCGTCTTCGCACTGCTGACCGGGGAAATGCCGCAGGCGAACTTCCTCACGCCGGCAGCAATCAGTTCTCGGTTGAGCGCGTGGATCTCTTCGATCATCGCTTCGGTTACGGTGGACGGGTCGAAGTCGTCGGGGAGGTAATTAGCAACCAGATATTGTGGCATGACTTTTTCTCCTTGGTTTCTGTGGTTTGTTCCCGATGACTCGTTTCCTGTTCACTCAGGAGCCGTAGCTCATCGTTCTCTTGTCCTATAGTCGTTGAGGAGACGGAAAATCGACAGCTCTTCCAATTTTTATTTCAGCTGCCGAATCCGCTCCTGCAGGAATTGCCGCTCTGGTTCCTGTTGGGTCAGGGCCAGAGCTTTCTCATAATGAGGACCGGGCCTCAGCGGTCCTGCCCAGCCTGCGGCACATATCGGCGCGAGCTGAATGCGCCAGGTAGTAATTCGCCAATTCGCCATGTTCCAAGACCGCGTCGATATGCCTCAGACCGACCTCTGGACCATCGCGCATGGCAATTGCCACGGCACGATTTAGAAGTGCAACTGGCGAAGGCTGAATTCGTACCAACTGGTTGTAAAGCGCAACAATCTGCCGCCAGTCCGTCGCCGCCATCGATCCCGCCTCCGCATGAACCGCCGCAATCGCAGCCTGCAGTGTGTAGGAGCCGAAGCGGCGGGACTCCAGGGCTTTCTCCAGCAATGCTACTCCCTCCGCGATCTGCTCCCGGTTCCAGAGCGAGCGATCCTGGTTCTCCAGCAAAATCAGCTCTCCAGCCGGAGAGGTTCTCGCTGCGTGACGCGATTCCTGTAGCAACATCAGGGAAAGCAGCCCAATGACCTCCGGGTCTGGCCGGAGTTCGCTCAGCAACCGGCCCAGTCGAATCGCCTCGCCGGTTAGCTCGGCCCGCGTTACCTCCGCTCCCGCCGCAGCCGAATAACCCTCATTAAAGACGAGATAGATGACGTGAAGCACCGTGCCCAGCCGCTCCGGCAATTCCTGCGGCGTCGGCACCTCGTACGGAATCGGTGTCTCTCGAATCTTTGTCTTGGCGCGCACGATGCGCTGCGCGAGGGTTGCCGGCGTAACGAGAAATGCCCGGGCAATCTCCTCTGTTGTGAGGCCGCAAACTTCACGCAGCGTGAGCGCTACCTGTCCTTCCGGCGGCAGAGCTGGATGGCAGCAGGTAAAGATGAGACGGAGTCGGTCGTCCTCGATTTCCTCATCCTCGTGAGGCGCCTCGTTGATGTGCGCCTCGAGGTAGAGCGCTAGCTAAGCTAGATCTTTCTGTGCGCTGTCGAAGCGCGCCCGCCGACGGATTCCGTTTATAGCTTTAAAGCGCGCGGTTGAAATGAGCCAGGGGCGCGGATTATCCGGTACGCCAGCCTGAGGCCACGTGTCCAAAGCAGCCGCAAAGACTTCGTGCATCGCCTCCTCGGCGAGATCAAAATCATGCAGAGTGAGACAAGTATTCGCCAGAGCCTGTATCTGGCGTGAATCAAAAGCCTTCAGATAGCGATTCAAACCGCAATTGCCATGCGCTCCCACCTGGATGCCTTAAGCATGGTCGCGGGGCTGGAGATGGGGCTTACCGTTTGGATCACGGCGTTCATTGTGAAGTACCGGAGTGAAGAAGACTCAAACCCAGCGGCTTGAGATCACTACGAAATAAAACTTCAGCGGCGAACCCCCTCGGCCCACTGTATTCGGATGGAAAGACTGCGCACCCCGTCGATCGATCGCGAATAATCTTTCCACGACGAAACTGTTCGCCCTCTGCGCACGACTTGACTCAGGAGTTAGAACTATAACATCATTTAGAAATGAGTGTACGAGGAAATACAAGTGCCGCGTGGCTGCTGTTGACATTTACATTGCCCATGAAGCGGGCCAGCCAGCGGGTGGAGATTTGGCGGAAGCTGCAACGCTACGGAACCGTGCCGCTCGGTAACTCCGGGTACTTGCTGCCAAATAATCCCGTGAATGAAGAGCGGTTTCAGTGGCTAGCCACGGCCATTCGGAGATACAAAGGCGACGCATCCATCGCTCGTGTGCAATCGATTGACAACCTTTCCACGCCGCAGTTGATTGAACGCTTTGCGGAAGCGCGTACGCGTGAGTATCAGGACTTGATACGCCAGCTGCAGGAGTTTTCTTCCTTGCCACCGCAGAAGCAGTCGGTGGGTCGCCTCAGCCGTTTGCGGAGTCGTTTTCAGGAGATTGTCGAGGTCGATTTTTTTGGTAGCCCGTTGCAGAAGCGTGTGGCGGAGCTGTTGGCGCATGCGGATGCGGCGCGTGTGGCGACGCATAAACCGGAACCCGCGGCGATCCGTCCGCGAGACTACAAGAGTCGGGTTTGGGTGACCCGCCCGCGGCCCGGCGTCGACCGCTCGGCATCGGCCTGGCTGATTCGGCGCTTCATTGATGGCAAAGCGCGCTTTGCATTTGCGCCCGAAGATAAAGTGCCGACCGAGATGGTGCCGTTCGACATGTTTCATGACAGAGGCTTCGGGCATCGCGGCGATGACTGCACGATCGAGACCTTGCAAAAACAATTCAAAATTCGCGACCGAAGAGTCAGTGTGATTTCCGAAATCATTCACGACGCGGACATCGCTGACGGCAAATTCGGCCGCAAAGAAGGCTATGGGATCGACGAGGTACTAAAAGGTTGGGCGCGGCAAGGACTTTCAGACCAAGCGCTTCTCGATCGCGGAATGCAGCTGATTGAGGGTCTGTATCACTCGCTCTCGTGACGGAGTGCTCTAAACCGCCGGACTTTCCGAATTGGAGTAGATCGTGTTGACCCAACATCGTAGTTATATCAATGGGATGATCGTCATTCTGATTGTGGGTTTGTCCCTTAGGCCGTCCATTCCGGCGCAAACGAGTGAAGCGGCCAAGAGAGTGCTCACGCTCGAAGAAGCTGTGGACTTCGCTCTCAAGAATTACCCGGCGGTGCGCGCGTCGCTGGAGCGGGTCAAAGCGGCGCAAGCGGGTGTGGGGTTAGCACGAACCAGTTATCTGCCTCGCGCGGATATGGTCTGGCAAACGAATCGCGCGACCGACAACAACATCACGGGACTGGTTCTTCCCCAATCGATCATCGCTCCGATTTCCGGCCCGGTTCCGATCGCGACTTCGAATCGCAGCGCATGGGGAGGCGCGGCGGGGCTTCTGTTCTCCTGGGAACCTTTCGATTTTGGATACCGGGGAGCAAAGGTAGGCGCCGCACGCGCCGCTCGGGATCAAGCCACCGCGGAAGCTTCGCTGACACGCCTTGATGTGGCCGTCGCCACGGTGAACGCCTATCTCACGGTGCTGGCTGCCCAGCGAACTGTGCGCGCCGCCGAGGCGGATGTGCAGCGGCGCGAGACGTTCGACAAGGCTGTCCGAGTGTTGGTCGATAATCAACTTCGCGCGGGAGCGGATGCATCTCGTGCGGACGCGGAATTGGCTCGTGCCAGAGTCAATTTAGCCCGTGCCCAGCAACAAGAGAAAATCAGCGTGGCAGCATTGACCGATATTCTCGGATTGCCGGACACCTCGCTAGAAGTGCAAGAACGCTCACTCCTTGTGGCACCTCCTGAGGGATCCCCAGCGAGCACCCCAATCACAAGCAATCCGATGGCGGAAGTACAGCACGCTCGCGTGGAAGAAGCGCAGGCCCAGGTTCATATTTTGGACCGTTCCTACTACCGGAAATTCTATTTTCAATCTTCGGTGTGCGGACGCGGCAGCGGCTGGGATGCGGCGGGCAATTTCGAAGGAGGCACGGCAGGCCTGGGCCCGGATCGCTCGAACTGGGCCGCCGGCTTGACGGTGACTTTTCCGGTGTTCGACATCTTCGCGATTCGATCTCGAAAGGCGCTTGAATCCGCGAATGAACGCGCCGAAAAGGCTCGCTACGATCAAGACCTCCAGGACCTGACGGGGCAATTTCGGAAGGCACAGGCTTCTCTCGATGGGGCTCGCCATGTCGCCGAGAATACTCCCGTGGAACTGGACGGCGCGCGTACCACCGAGACTCAGGAGCGCTCGCGATACCAAGCAGGTCTCGCAACTCTTGTGGAGGTCGCCGACGCGCAAAGCCTGCTGGTGCAAGCGGAAACTGATGATGCTCTTGCGCGACTCGCCGTTTGGCAGAATTTGGCTGCTGTGGCCGCGTCCCAAGGTGATCTGCAACCCTTTTTGCAGTTTCTCCACGACAAGACGCAAGGAGGACCGTAGCCCATGTGGCTCATCCGCCTGGCTCTTAGGCGTCCGATCACGATCATCGTCATCGTGGTTGCGATCGCGCTTTCGTCGGTCCTGGCGGTTCTGCGAACGCGCATCGATATTTTCCCCACTCTGGACCTGCCGGTCATCTATGTCGCGCAACCTTACGGCGGCATGAGCCCACAGCAGATGGAAGGGTTTATCTCGTATTACTACGAGTATCACTTCCTGTACATCAATGGCATTGAGAGCGTGGAGGCAAAGTCCATCCAGAGTACAGCATTGCTACGACTTAGCTTTCATCCCGGCACGAATATGAGCGAGGCCCTCGCGCAGACCGTTTCTTACGTCAATCGCGCGCACGCGTTCATGCCTCCAGGCACCGTGTCCCCTTTTGTCATTCGATTCGACGCCGGGACTTTGCCGGTGGGCTATCTTGTCTTCTCAAGTCCATCGCGCACGTTATCGGAGATTCAGGACCTAGCCCTGAACCGCGTTCGTCCGGTATTCGCAACCTTGCCGGGTGTTTCGTCGCCGCCTCCGTTTGGCGGCAATCAGCGGACGATCGTGATCAACGTCGATCCGCAGAAGCTGCATGCCTATGGGCTGGCACCAGACAACGTAGTTCAGGCGCTGACGACCGGCAACAGCATTCAGCCGGCGGGAAATGTCGACATTGGCACAAGCAATGCCCTGGTCACAACCGACTCTACGGTGACACAGATCAATGATCTGCTGGACATTCCGTTGCATCCGGGGTCGGGGGCTTCCGTCTACTTGCGCGATGTCGGCAGTGTTAAGGACACGTCGGATGTTCTTGCAGGCTATGCGCTGCTGAATGGAAAGCGAACCGTTTACATTCCCGTGACCAAGCGGCCGGACGCTTCGACGATCACGGTTGTGAATGAAGTGCGTCGGAACATCGAACGTTTCCAGTCACTCATTCCGGAAGACATCAAGATCACTTATGAATTTGACCAGTCGCAGTATGTACGCGCCGCTCTTCTTTCGGTGCTGCGCGAAGGCCTGATCGGAGCTGGCCTCACAGGTCTCATGATCTTGCTGTTCCTCGGTGACTGGCGCAGTTCCCTCATCGTTGTCATCACGATTCCATTTGCGCTGCTGATGGCGGTGGTGTTGCTGCGGCTCACTGGGCAGACGATCAACATTATGACTCTGGGCGGCCTGGCACTTGCCGTGGGCGTGCTGGTCGACGAAGGCACGGTGCTGATGGAAAACATCCATGTGCATCTGGCGCAGGGAGAGAGAAAAGCGCAAGCCGTTCTTGCGGCGAGCCGTGAAGTGGCGATCCCGCGCCTATTAGCCATGCTCAGCGTGCTGGCGGTCTTTCTGCCGTCCTTCTTCATGACCGGGCCTGCGCAATCGCTTTTTGTGCCTTTGTCCCTGGCGGTTGGGTTTTCGATGGGTGCGTCGTATTTGCTTTCGAGCTCCCTGGTGCCAGTGCTTTCGAATTGGATTCTGAAGCAGGGGAAGAACGAGGCTGAACACCCAAACGAACACCCAAAAGAAGAACGGTTCGATCGTTTTCGCAAACGCTTCCAGGGTGTCCTGGAGCGGATCATGGATTTTCCCAGGTTGCTGCTTGGCGGGTACGCCGTAATCGCCGTGCTAATTATTGTGCTGCTCGGGCCCAGATTGGCCCAGGAAATTTTCCCGTCTTCGGCATCGACGCAATTCCGTTTGCGCATTGATGCGCCCGATGGCACGCGAGTGGCCGTGACAGAGGCCCTGGTTCAGAAAGTTTTGGCCGCGATTACGGGAGAAGCGGGCGCTGGCAATCTCGACCGCACCCTCGGCTACATCGGAACGCAACCTTCTTCCTATCCGATCAATACCGTGTTTCTGTGGACCAGCGGACCCCAACAGGCAATCATGAACGTGGGCCTGAATCCTGGGGCGAAGATTTCGCTGCGCAGCCTCGAAGAGAAACTTAGACAAAAACTACAGCAGGAATTTCCAGGTACGCATTTTTCTTTTGCTCCTGGCGATCTCATCAGTCAAACCCTGAACTTCGGTGCGCCTTCGTCGGCGGAAGTCGCCATCACCGGCCCACAATATGCCGACGTCCAGAGCTATGCCAATCGCGTTCGGCAAGAATTGGCGAAAGTAAAAGAATTACGTGATGTCGAATTCGAAGAGCCGCTTCGCTATCCAACAGTAAACGTTCACGTAGACCGGGTGCTTGCTGGCCAGGTTGGCACCACTGCGAATGATGTCGGCTCGGCAGTAGTTTCTGCTACCGCTTCGAGTCGCTTTGTTGCTCCGAACTACTGGCGCGATCCCAAATCCGGAGTGAGTTACCAGGTACAGGTGCAGGTGCCGCAACCGGCGATGACTTCGCTCAAAGATATCCAAACCATTCCCGTCAATAGCAGCACAGGAACACATCCGCTCTTGGGCCAGGTCGCCGATGTGCAATCAACGACCATGCCCGGAGAGTTAGACCGGCAGAATGGAATGTGGATGATCATCGCCTCGGCCAATGTCGGGAACAGCGACTTTGCACGAGCCGCGAAGGAAATTAATCGCGCAATTGCGAAGGCCGGCCAGGCGCCGCGTGGTGTTACAACCCAGGTACGCGGTCAGGTGAACGCGCTCAAAGAGATTTTTGGCGAATTGACCGTTGGATTGGCTCTGGCCGTGGTTGTAATTCTGTTGTTGCTCACCGCCAATTTTCAATCGTTCCGTCTTGCCTTGGTCGTCATCTCCAGCGTTCCGGCGGTACTTGTCGGGGCCATCCTGATGCTGTTACTCACCGGCACCACGCTCAACCTTGAAAGTTTCATGGGCACCATTATGGCGATTGGTGTCGCTGTTGCGAACGCGATTCTGCTGGTCACCTTCGCGGAGCAAAATCGCCGCAATGGCGCCGACCCCATTTCTGCCGCGCGATCGGCTGCGGCTGAACGCTTGCGGCCGGTGCTCATGACCAGCCTGGCAATGATTGCGGGAATGATCCCCATGGCGCTTGCGATTGGCCAGGGCAGCGAGGAGACAGCTCCCCTGGGTCGCGCCGTTATAGGCGGTCTGTTCGCTGCCACGCTTGCAACGTTGTTCCTGCTCCCGACCGTGTTTGGCATCGTGCAAAAGAGCGCATCCCTCAAATCGCCGTCTCTCGATCCTGAAGACGCTAATAGTCCCTTTGCCCTCAAGCCGGAGAACGCATGAAAACCGTTGTTGTTGTTCTAATACTTTCGCCGTTCATTTGCGGCTGCAGCGGCAAAGCAAAGCCCGCAGCCAGCAAACAGACGGAAACGGATACGCAGACAGTGGAAGTTGTCCCCGTTGCGTCGCAGAAACTTGCAACAGTGTTCACGCTGCCAGCGCAACTCGTTCCGTTCCAGGCTGTGGATATCTATCCAAAAGTTACCGGCTTCATGGACATGATTCGCGTCGACCGCGGGTCTCGCGTTCGCAAGGGCGAACTCATCATCCGCCTTTCCGCGCCGGAACTTGTCGCCCAGCGTGCGCAGGCGGAATCCGCTTTGCGCGCAGCTGAAGCGCAATTGACCACGGCGCAGGCCAAGCTCGCCTCCGACAAGGGAACTTATCTGCATATGGCGTCAGCCGCCAAGACACCCGGCGTGGTCGCAGAGAACGATGTGATGGTGGCCGGCCAGACGGCTTCGGCTGATCAGGGGCAGGTGCATTCAGCGGAGAACAATGTCGCAGCTGCACGGGACGCCTTGCGCAGTGTAACGCAACTTGAATCGTACCTTAATATCTATGCACCGTTTGACGGCGTCGTCACCACGAGGAATCTGCATCCCGGCGCATTGGTCGGACCGGCGTCCGGCCAGTCTGGAACGATGCCCATTGTGCAGATTGTCGATACCACTCACTTGCGGCTAGTTGTGCCAGTGCCAGAAGCCTATGCTGGAGAAATGCAGGTGGGCCAGCAGGTGACCTTCAGCGTTCCTGCGCATCCAGGTGAGACCTTCCACGCACCCATCGCACGAATTTCGCACGACGTGGAACTAAATACCCGGACCATGCCAGTTGAGTTGGACATCCATAGCAGGGACGACCGTTTATCGCCGGGCAGCTACAGCAGTGTGAAATGGCCGGTCCATCGCGGTGCTCCAACGATGTTTGTGCCCGTCTCCGCTGTAACCAATGATCAACAACGTAGCTTCGTCGAGCGCGTACGCGATGGGAAGGCGGAATGGGTGGATGTGGTCACCGGTCTAAGTGTGGACGGAAACATAGAAGTGTTCGGTGATCTCAAGCCGGGAGATGAAGTCATCCGCAATGCCACAGACGCGATTCGTCCCGGACAGCAGGTGAAGACAGGCTCGGCGCATTCTTAGCGTGCATAACGACGATCTTCAAGGATGGTGAGCTTTGAAAGCGAGACGCCATGCTTCTACTCCAGCCAAATGAATTTCCCAGCATATTTGCCCCAATTTGCCGATTTACAAGGAGACTGGTGATGAATACGAGACTGCGTTGTTTGACCGTATTTTGCGTTCTGTTAATTCCCATTTTCGTCCGCGCGCAAGGGGTTACCACCGAGCCAATCGATCAGGCCTTGGGCCGCGGGGGTCAGAAAACTGGGGACGTCTACAAGTTAAGTTTCCCGAGAAGTGATTTGCACGTTTCCGTGCACGGACTGGCGATCAAGCCGGGCCTCGCGCTTGGTTCGTGGGCGGCGTTTCTCGGCACCGACGACAAGGCGATGGTCATGGGCGATTTGGTTTTGCTGGAAGAAGAGGTAAATCCTGTAATCGCCAAATTGCGATCTTCCGGTTTTGAGATATCTGCGGTTCACAACCATCTCATGGAAGAAACGCCCAAAGTGCTGTACGTGCATTACATGGGGCACGGGCCTGCCGCGCAATTGGCCACTTCGCTGCGCGCCGCTTTGTCAGTTTCCAAAACACCTCTCGGAAAGCCCGTTGCGACCGCTGAGGAAGCCGCTCCACCCGCGTGGATAAAAATTGTCGAGGATGCGGTTGGGCGCAAGGGTACGTTCAAAGGTGGAGTGCTGTCGTACAGCGTGCCGCGCAACGATGCCATCACCATGAGTGGAATGACCATTGCGCCCGCCGCCGGGGTTGCGCAGGCCATCAATTTTCAGGCTGCGGAATCCGGCAAGGTCGCGACCACCGGCGATTTCGTGCTGACTGCAGAAGAGGCCAATCCTGTGATCTCCGAACTGCAAGGACATGATATCTCCGTTACCGCGTTGCACAGCCACATGCTCACCGAACAGCCTCGCTTGTTCTTCATGCACTTCTGGTCGGTGGGCAGCCCGGAATCGGTGGGTGCGGGGATCAAAGCGGCTCTCAGTCATATCGCGGTGAAGTGAGCGTGTTCCAAGGAGAGGGATAATGCGAACGTGTTTATTGTTCTTAGGTGTGCTGGTGACTATGACGGGAGCCGCAAAGCTCCCGTCCCAGACGAGCGGGCCCACGCTAAAGAAGGTGGCGGAGTTCGATCTGCCGGGACCGCCAGGCAAACGCTTTGACTACCTTACGATCGATCCGGATGACCATTACTTGATCTCCGCGCATCTCGCAGCAAAGCAAACCTATGTCATCGACCTTGCCACGAACAAAGTCGTTGCCACGGTCACAGATACACCGGGCGCGGAGGGCGTCGAATATGTGCCGGACCTCCATAAGTTCTACACGTCGAACGCCTACGACAACACCATCGGCGTGGTGGACCTGAAGCAGATGAAAGTCATCAAGAAATTGAAAACCGAAGCGAAACCGGATGGCAGTACGTACGCGGCTCCGTTTCACAAGCTCTATGTCTCGGACGAGCGCGGCAAAGCGGAAGCGATTGTTGACGTGACCAAGGACGAAGTCATCAAGACCCTACATTTCGGCAGTGAAACGGGAATGCCGCAATACGATCCTGTCGCCAGGAAAGTCTATGTAAATCTCCAGGATCAGAATATTTTCGCCGTCATCGATCCCGCGAACGACGAAGTAGTAGGCCGCTATCTAGTCGGCCGCTGCAAGGGAAACCACGGCATGAGTCTTGACCCGGAGCATCACCGGGCGTTTCTGTCGTGTGAAGAAAACAATCTGATGACGGTATTCGATCTCGACAAACACGAACCCATCGCCTTTCTTCCGATGGCGGACGGACCGGACGTCATCAAGTTCGATCCGGGTCTCAACCGGATTTATGTTGCCTGTTATAGCGGCGCCATCTCCGTGTTTCATCAGGACGATCCTAACCATTACACGAAGATCGAAGATTTCAAGGTGCCGCACGCGGTCCATACGCTCGCCGTGGATCTACAGACGCACCGAGTGTACGCACCGGAACAAGAAGCCGACGGCAAGCCAGTTGCGCGCATGACGGTTTATGAAGCCATCGGCCAATGAATCGCCGTGTGCGGTTTTCGCATCCGAGTTTCCCGGCCCATTTTAAAAATGTGAGGTGTTGCAATGAAACGCAACATTTCATGGGCTAGAGCTACCTTCTGGCGTTCGTCTTCGCTTTGGGCTTCGGCTCACTGGTCGAGGCGACGCAAGAAAAAACAACCAACGGCAAGGCGGTCTCGGTGACCGGGTGCTGGCAAAAAGGTGATGAAGCAGGCGAGTACTCGATTACCTCCGAAGACGGTAAGCGCTACGGTCTGCGCAGTAAGACCGTCGGTCTCGCCAAACACGTCGGTCACAAAGTGACCGTCACCGGCACACAGGTGCGCGAGGAAAGCGAAGAGAAGGAAAAGAAAGAAGCGGGAGGCGGCGAGTACGCCGATCTCCGGGTTACCAGTCTGAAAATGATCAGCGAGCGATGCAAGTAATGGTCCGGGGGCTGAGTCGAAAAGAGGTTCGGTCCCTTATTTTTCAAAAGCAAGAGCGGCTCATCCATTTACATATTGGCGTACTGGTTCAACATCTTCGAGCGGCAGACGCGCAAGCCCAATGAGTATCCGTGCGTTGCTCCCCGGCCCGCTTAAATTCCTGACCTGGGATGCGTACTTATTATTCGTCACGCGGTTCGCGCGTTTATTCGCGTACGGGTCGTTATCGGTCGTTTTGGTTTTCTACTTGATCGGCGTGGGCCTGCGCGAATCCCAAACGGGGATTCTTCTCACGCTGACGCTCGTCGGCGATACGGTGATCTCGCTCTATCTTACGACGCGCGCGGACCGTATGGGGCGGCGGCGCATGCTGATCGTGGGAGCCATTCTGATGGCCGCCGCGGGGCTGGCCTTCGCGTGCACGAGCAACCTCGTTTTTTTGATTATTGCCGGGACGATCGGCGTGATTAGCCCCAGCGGCAACGAAGTGGGCCCGTTTCTTTCGATCGAACAAGCCGCACTCGCGCATGTGGTTTCCGATCAGTCGAGGACCGAAGTATTTGCCTGGTACACGCTGGCCGGCTCGGTGGCCACCGCAACGGGCGCACTTTTTGCGGGCGCGATCACGGGTGCGTTGCAGAGAACGACTCTAGCGCCTGTCGGGGCGTACCGGGCTGTGGTCGTCCTGTACGCTGTTTTGGGGGTTCTCTTGGCGTGTTTGTTTCTGCGGCTTTCTTCCGCGGCCGAAGTGCAGTCCCCCCGAGAGGCATCGGCCTTGCCGACGACGCTCAGGAGTTTTTTCGGGGTTGGGCAATCCCACCGAGTGGTGCTCAAGCTTTCGGGCCTGTTTGCCCTCGATTCCTTCGCCGGTGGTTTTGTGGTGCAAAGCTTCGCGGCATATTGGTTCTACTTGCGTTTTGGCGTTCAGCCAGCAACGCTCGGGGTTATTTTCTTCTGGGCAAATATCTTCGCGGGTATTTCGGCACTTCTAGCGGCCCGTCTCGCTGCGCGTTGGGGCCTAGTCAACACGATGGTCCTTACCCATCTTCCTTCCAACATTTTGCTCATTGTGGTTCCGCTGATGCCCAATCTTTGGCTGGCGGTTCTGGTGCTTCTCCTGCGATTCAGTATCAGCCAGATGGATGTTCCGACGCGGCAGTCCTACGTCATGGCCGTTGTGAACAAGGACGAGCGATCCGCGGCCGCCGGAATCACTGGCGTGGCCCGGACTACGGGCGCCGCTCTCAGCCCCTTATTTGTTGGATTTATGTTTGCGCGGACTTCCTGGATAAACGTGCCCTTCTTCCTCGCCGGCGCGCTGAAAATCCTCTACGATCTCTTGCTGTACAAAGAATTCGCAAAGATTCAGCCCGTCGAAGAACGGTCGTGAGCGCAGATAAGGCGTACGATGCCACACGTCGGCGCGGCATCTCGGAGAGGAAGAGTGCTGAATTTCGCAGCTCTTTCAATCGGCGCTGGGCCCTGCTCAGAAACAAAATGCGCAGCATCCTGACGGTCCTGGGCATCACCAGCGGGGATCGCGGCAATGATTTGTGTGTGGCCATCGGCAAAGCGAGACAGGCCCCGGGTGTGCCCGGCCATGATTTATGTCCGGTTTATCTCAGAGAGCGGATGATGAGGATCATAAACAGGCGTCGACTCTCGTGCGTTTGCGGTGGCACTTGGTCACATGTTCCACCTGCTTAGAGATTCGCGGCCTGCCACTCGTAACGATAACCGCCGCCTCACCCGGAACGCTGGAATAAACTTTATCGAGTTCCAGGAGAAGATGTGAATTACGCAGCACTTTTGCAATCCGCTCTAGTCGCGCTGCTCAGAAACAAGATGCGCAGCATCCTGACGGTCCTGGGGATAACCATTGGGATCGCAGCGGTGATTTGTGTCGTAGCCATCGGCAAAGCGGGACAAGCGCGCGTCGAGCAGCAACTGAATAATTTGGGCGATAACTTTGTATGGATTGAAGCAGGGGGCCGCGCGGTGAACGGCGTGCGCACGGGCACGCACGATACCAAAACACTGGTTATGGCGGATGCGGTAGCAATTAAGAACCAGGTATCGCTCATCAAGAGTGTTTCACCGAACGTGGATGATCCGGTCCAAGTGGTATATGGCAACCAGAACTGGCACACCTCGTATCGAGGAGTTTCGCCGGAATACTTTGAGATTAAGCGCTGGTACGTGGATCAAGGAGCGATTTTTTCACAAGACGACGTGGATCGCGCCGCGGATGTTTGTGCAATCGGTCGCACGGTTCGGGATCAGCTGTTTGGGGTCGACGACCCGATCGGGAAAGTCATTCGCGTGAGTGGTCTTCCTTGCAAGGTGGTGGCGACGCTTCATCCCAAAGGATTGTCGCTGTCGGGGCAGGACCAGGACGATACCATCATCATGCCCTACACCGTGGCCCAGAAGAAAATTAAAGGGATTACGTGGCTCGACGACATCTTGTGCTCGGCCGTCTCCCAGGACGCCGTGAAGATCGCCGGGCAGGAGGCGACCGCGGTGTTGCGCGATCGCCATCATCTGCGCCCCGAGGAAGAAGATGATTTTAATATTCGGAATCCCGAGGACATCATTCAGGCGCAGCTCGATGCCAGCAAGACGCTCACCATTCTCTTGATTGCCATTGCTTCCGTTTCGTTGATCGTCGGCGGAATCGGAATCATGAATGTGATGTTGGTTTCGGTAACCGAGCGCACACGCGAAATTGGAGTGCGCGTGGCGGTGGGAGCGACTGAAGGCGCGATCCAGCTGCAGTTTCTCGGTGAGTCCATCATGCTCAGTCTGGTCGGCGGCGCGGCGGGCGTGCTCTTCGGAGTCTTCGGCTCCTATTTGATGGGACAGACGCTGCATTGGCCCATTGAGATGTCCTTGCAAGCCGTCGTGGTTGCGGCCGTGTTTTCGATCGCCGTCGGAGTGTTTTTCGGATACTACCCGGCGCGAAAAGCGTCTCGGCTCGATCCCATTGAAGCGCTGCGTTATGAATGAAAATCCTGGGTTTTGCAGTTAGGAAGAGGAAATGAACATCAGAGGCCGATGGTTCATCTTGGCGTGTGTGGTGGTTGTGGCCGGGCTATTCGTGGCCTTTGGCCTGAACCGGAACACACCGGCGCAACATTTCGCCGCGAAGGTGGAACGCGGCGCGGTCAACGATGTGGTCGAAGCCACCGGTACGATCAATGCGGTCATCACGGTTCAGGTGGGATCGCAGGTCTCGGGAACGATTGCGAAACTCAATGTCGATTTCAATTCCCGGGTGCATAAGGGTGACGTGGTGGCACTTATCGATCCCGCATTGTTCAAGGGCGCGCTGTTGCAAGCCAGTGCCGATTTGGAGAATGGCAGAGCCAATCTCGTGGCGGCGAAAGCCAATCTCGAAAAGTCAAAGGCATCGTTGGTGCAGACCAAAGCAGATTACGACCGCGCTGTTGCACTGACCAGAGACGGAGTGGTGAGTCAGCAGCAGCTGGACCTGGCGAAAGCCAACTATGACTCGGCGAACGCAGGGGTAAGCGGCGCGGCTGCGAATGTCACTCAAGCCGAAGCGCAGGTCAGTCAGAAGGCTGCCGCCGTAGCGGTCGCGCAAACCAATCTGGACTACACGGTGATTCGTTCTCCGATCGACGGGACGGTTGTGGCCCGCAGCGTGGATGTTGGACAGACGGTGGCGGCCTCGCTGCAAGCGCCCACCATTTTTACCATCGCGCAGGACCTGAAAAAGATGTGGGTGTACGCCAAAACGGACGAATCCGATGTCGGCAATATTAAATTGGGGAAGCCCGTGACCTTCAAAGTGGACGCTTTTCCGAAAGACACTTTTCACGGCGTGGTCAGCCAAGTACGCATGAACGCCACCACCGTGCAGAGCGTAGTGACTTACGACACCATCATCGAATTCGCGAATCCGGATTTAAAGTTGTTTCCCGGCATGACGGCTTACGTGACGATTCCTGTGGCCACCGTCGAGAATGTAATGAAGGTGCCAAATACCGCCTTGCGGTACAAGCCGCCGATGACCAGCGAGGAGATCCTGGCGATTTACAAACAGTATGGGATCGAAAGCGGAGAAACCCTACAGGCGAGTCAAGTCGCTGCCGTGCCGAATCCAGGCTCGCCATCGGGGTCGGCGCCACAAACGCCACTTCGCGCCCCGAAGGCCGATAGCGCTGTTGTGTGGAAGCTACATCCCGATAACACGATCGAGCCGGTCAAAGTTTCTCTCGGTATCACGGACCACGCCTATACGGAAGTTACCGCCATCCTCAAGGGAGATTTGAAGGAAGGGCAGGACGTCATCATTCGGTCGGTGGTGGCCAAAGGTCAGACCCTCGGCGGAATCCGCCGTTAAGGATCGGCAGCGCGCAAGCGATTCGATGGACTCTATGGCGGCAATCAACCAAATCGAAGCTGCAGCAACTCCCACCGGAGGAACCGCCGTCATCGCGGTCGAAGAGGTGCACAAATACTACGACCTCGGCGAAACACGGCACGCTTTGCGGGGTGTCAGCGTCGAGGTCCGGCGCGCCGAGTTTGTCGCGATCATGGGAGCCAGTGGGAGCGGCAAATCGACATTGATGAACATGCTGGGGTGTCTGGATCGGCCGAGTTCCGGACGCTACCTGCTTGAATGCATCGATGTTTCGAAACACGACAAGAAGGCTCTGGCGCTGATTCGGAATCAGAAGATTGGGTTTGTTTTTCAAGGATTCAATCTTCTGGCAAGGACGACGGCGCTCGAAAATACCGAGCTGCCTACGCTGTACACCAAGATCGACAAGGCCGAACGCGGTAAGCGAGCAGCGGAAGCCCTGGCCATGGTCGGCCTGGCCGACCGGGCGCAGCATTTTCCTTCGCAAATGTCGGGTGGGCAGCAGCAACGCGTTGCGGTCGCGCGGGCGCTGGTCAACCATCCGTCGATTCTGCTGGCCGACGAACCCACGGGTAATCTCGACAGCCGAACGGCGGTCGAAATCATGGAGATCTTCCAGAACTTGAACGACAAAGGACTAACCATCGTTTTGGTGACCCATGAACAGGACATCGCACAGTTCGCAAAACGTGTGCTGGTTTTCCGCGACGGAAAAATCCGTAAAGACGATCCGGTGGCGGGCAGGCCGCGGGCAAGTGAAATACTAAAAACGCTGCCAACACTCGAAGACTGAAGTTGGGCTCTGCGTGGGGGCGCAAGCACACGTGAAAAACCTACGCAAGCATTTTGCACCGCCTGGCATGCGCCGCAACGTGCGCGATCGCGTAATGGCATTGGCGCCGTTCCTCAGCTACGACTCGGATCCTTACATCGTGCTTGGCGATGACGGCCGGCTGTCGTGGGTCATGGATGCGTTCACGGTTTCAGACAGCTATCCATACTCGAGCGGTTGCTAGCCGCCATCTCTCACAGCCTGGCAAAAGAGCAATGAAGTTTGTTTAGGTGGGGAGTTGCGAGATGGATTCGCCGGACGCTGTTATGTAGCTAATCCGTTTTCGTCTGGAGAGCGACTGACCCACGTCTGCGACGCGGGTCACTGGTGCCAGAAACTTGTCTTCAGCTCTGCATTGTATGCATAAAGCAAGGCGATATTTTTCCCAACATTGCGAGGCCCCCTAGAAGCCTTGCGCGCGAGCTGTGCACAAGACGGTTCAGGGAAAATACAAAACCACTCATAAGAAAGTCGTGAGCAACTTCAGCAAAGAGCGGATGGGACGAATCAGTTTCTTGAATCCACCGGAGCAGTGTCGATCGCCATCATGCCGCCCTACGTCTTTCGTTTTCCGTCAAGTTACGCCGCGGTGCTTACGAAATCTTTATGTATCGCTCAGGACTTCCTAACGGCCATTTGGCTATGTTGGTCTTCGGAGCAGGGCCAGTTCCGTGGGTCGCATTCGTCGAAATGGTGGAAGCGACACCGACCGGATGCTTCGTTCCCGCAGGCCATGACCATCATCGTCTTAGCAGCGGTTGGTTTCCTTGCGTGCGCCTTCTTCCTTTTCGTCCTATTTCAACGGACGCGGGACACAAAGCGCAAGACAACAGCTCGCACGGCTGTGGACGACGCAACTGGCGAAACCAGCGAGAAGAAACCTCCACAGATCGCTGCTTTTCGGAGGACTTCCGAAAAGCAGAACCGACTTTCTCGAATGTCACGCTTCGTCCCGAGCAAGAGAGGGCAGTCGCGCGGTTGCGGGCCTGGATGCAACGAGTGCGAACGGACTGCTTACGAGAAAGTCGCCAGGTCGTTGAGGTTGGGCAAGAGAATCTAGGAGAGAAGAATGCGTATTTTCAAATGGAAGAGGCTTGTACCGGTCATATTGGTGGGACTGTGTTGCGGAAGCGCACTTCGGGCTTCGGCGTTTGCTGGCGATGATGGTAAGGAGAAGCCGCCAACCAAGGCCGCAGCAACAAAGATCGAAGCGCCAGCCCTCTTGACTGAGCGGGAGCGATTGCTACTCGATCGAGTGGAGCAACTCGAGAAACGTGTTGCCGATCTTGAAGGCAAGGGGACGACCCCTGGTGCAGGTTCTGGTGCGGACGCGGTGCAACCGGCCGCAACCACTCCCGTAGCATCAACTGCGGGAGTGGCCGCTCCGGGAGCAACGTCCGGCGCAAAGCCAACGAGCTTAGATCTGCTTTCTAAGGACAGCACCACCGCTGTAGTTCAACCGCAAGCCACTGATAAAGGCAAGCTGGCCACAACCAAAGCACCAGCGAGCGAGCCGTTTGCGTTCGCCGACTTCACATGGCTGAACGGAAATCCCCGGACCAAAGAGGTTCCGCTCGACACGAAATTCTTCACGCCGGAAATTCGCTCGGATGTGGACTACGTTTACGATTTCCGCCATCCGAAAGACGACACGATTGGCGGATCAAGCGAAGTGTTTCGCGCCAACGAAGTGCAGGTCACACAGCTTGGCATCGGCGGCGACTTTCATTACGACAATGTGCGCGCTCGCGTGATGACGCAATTCGGCTTGTATTCACAAACTACTCCGCGTAACGACGCAAGTCCGTCGCGCGGCCAGTGGAATCTGGACAATGCTTACCGCTATTTGTCCGAGGCCTACGGTGGGTACCACTTCAACGTGATGCACGGCATAAACGTGGACGCAGGAATCTTCATGTCCTACATCGGCCTGTTCAGCTACTACCAGTTTGACAACTGGGCGTACCAGCCTTCTTACGTTTCGTCGAACACTCCGTGGTTCTTCAACGGTGTGCGCGTACAGATTTTTCCGACTGAACATTTGAAGATCGAGCCGTGGTTCGTGAATGGCTGGCAATCCTACGGCCGCTTCAACAACCGGCCGGGATTTGGTTTCCAGATTTTGTGGCGGCCCAATGGCTGGCTGTCGATTCTCGGCAACCAGTACATGCTTGGTGAAGACGCCTTAAACACGCCGGGACGCGTGCGTTATCACACCGACGACAGCATCGAAGTCAAGTATTACGACCAGCCTGAAAAATTCGCCGACAAGATGGCGTTCTCGCTTACTGGCGACCTCGGATGCGAGCACGGCGGCGGCGTAAGTTGCTACACCAACTCCGCGAAGGGTCCGAAGCAGGATTTTCTGGGCTTCATGTTCTACAACCGCGTCTGGTTTGACCACGATCTGTTTGGCGTCACCATCGGCGGAGGAAAAATCAACAATCCTGGCCGATACCTTGTGCTGCTGCCGCCAATCAATGGCGCGACCGCAGCTTCCGGCACCCCGTACTTCACGGAAAATCCCGGCGATCCGTTTAAGGCGTGGGACATGTCCGGAACGTTCGACTATATGCCGAGCCAGTACATCACGTTCCGCTGGGAATATAACTATCGCGCGGCCAACGTTCCGTACTTCAGCGGGCCGGGCGGAGTCACGCCGCCGGGAGGAAATCAAGGTACGCCAGGTTCTTTCGTGCCAGGCTTTGCACCGGATCTGCGCAAGAACGAAAACCGACTTAACATGGCCATCCTCGTTAAGTTCTGACCTGCGATATGTCAACGGCTGCGCAGGGGATTGGATGGAAAGTATGAGTCACCGAACAGGTCTGACAGGGAAGCTCGTTGTGGTTTTGGTCATCGCGGCGTGCGCGTGCAGAACATCATTGCATGCGCAGTCCGCTGGATCAGTTGCGTCGGGCTCGGCGGATAAAAGTTCGCAAGCCATGCAGGATCGCATTAGCCGGCTCGAAGCGGAAGTCGCGGAGCTGAAAGCCATGATTAAGCAGCTTCAACCGACTGTGACTGCGTCAGGGGCTCCGGGGTCGGTTGGGTCCGAAAGTCAGAAGGAACCAGAGGCGCCGCTAGAGCAGCGGAATGACTTGCAGGGCGAAGATCGCAAGGCTCTTAACTTTCTGCACGACACAACCATCAATCTCACTCTCGATGGCTATTATGCGTACAACTTCAATCATCCGGTCGGACGCGTCAACCTGCTTCGCGCCTACGACGTCCTGAGCAATGAGTTCAGCTTGAACCAAGCCAGCGTGGTATTAGAACGTGCTCCCGATCCGGCTGCCGGGCGCCGGTGGGGCGCACGGGTGGATCTGCAATTTGGCCAGGCAACGGACACGTTGCAGGGCAACCCTGCTAACGAGCCGCGGCCGCAGATTTACCGGAACATTTTCCAAGCCTATGGAACCTATATCGTTCCCATTGGAAAAGGTGTGACCGTCGATTTTGGCAAATGGAGCAGTTCGCTGGGAATCGAAGGAAACTACACCAAGGACCAAATGAATTATTCACGATCCTACTGGTTCGACTTTCTGCCGTTCTACCACATGGGAGTGCGAGCCAGCATTCCGGTCAACGACAAGTTCGCCATAAACTATTGGGTCGTCAATGGAACAAACCAAGTTGAGGCGACCAACGGCTTCAAGGACGAGCTATTTGGGTTCGTAGCAAAGCCATCGAAAACCGTTACATGGACAATGAACTACTATTTGGGGCAGGAACACCCGGATCGGCTCGTAGTGTCACCGACAAGTCCAATTCCCGTCCAGCCGGGGTTGAGCTTCAATGCAGTACGTCCCGCGCCGGACGGTCGAACCCATATTTTCGACAGCTACGTAACGTGGCAAGCGACGCCAAAGTTAGCCTTCGCTCTTGAGGGTGACTATTTCATTCAGCGCTTGTGGAAAAACGAAACGCCTCTCCACTCATCGGCGCCTTCTCACCTTGATGGGGGCGCCGCTTACATTCGGTACCAACTGACACCAAAAATCGCGCTAGCCACCCGCGCCGAGTATTTATCCGATCGCGGAGGACTCTTCGGCGGACTTACGCAGGCCCTCAAGGAGAACACCGTAACGTTCGACTACGCCGTGGCCGACGGCTTCCTTATGCGCTACGAGTGGCGGCGTGATTTCTCCAATCGGCCGACGTTTCTGTGCGATGTGCAGGGCGTTCTGAGTAAACAGCAGAGCACTGCGACCGCTGGCTTTATATGGTGGTGGGGACGCAAAGAAGGGTCATGGTAACCGGTGATAGTTCGATTTAATTGAAACGGCAGGAGGACAGGAATAGTGATGCTGGACATCGTTTTTTTGGCGGCGACAGCGCTGTTTTTCACGTTGGGAATTTTCTACGTTCGCGGCTGCGAACGCTTGAAGTGAGGAGTGAATTTATGCATGCAGGAGATGCAGCACTGCTGGTGATTTGCGGGCTCCTCTTTGGCTATTTGCTATACGCGCTTTTGAAAGCCGAGGAGTTCTAGTCGATGACCGCCAATGGTTGGTTTCAAATTGGATTTTTTCTGCTGGTCGTTTTCCTGATCACGAAGCCGCTGGGCGTTTTCATGACACGCGTGTTCAGTCGGGAGAAAACGTTTCTCGATCCCATACTCAGGCCGATCGAAAAACTCGTGTATCGACTGACTGGTGTCGACGAGAAGCGGGAGATGCGCTGGACGGAATACGCGGTCGCGATGCTGCTGTTCAGCGGCGTGTCGATGACACTTCTGTATCTCATCGAGCGCACGCAAAAATGGCTCCCATTCAATCCGCAAAAATTCCCGAACGTTGAACCAGGGTTGGCCTTCGGCACAGCGGCGTCGTTCACAACCAACACCAATTGGCAGGTTTACTCCGGCGAATCCACGATGAGCTATCTCACGCAGATGGCCGGACTCGCTTACCACAACTTTGCTTCCGCTGCAGTCGGCATTGTTCTTGCGATCGTGGTCATTCGAGGTATCGCTCGCAAGGAAACGGACAAGCTTGGAAATTTCTGGGTCGATACGACTCGTTGTCTTTTGTGGGTTCTGCTGCCGGTCTGCCTGGTGGGCTCCCTGATTCTGGTGTCCGAAGGTGTCGTGCAGAATTTGAAGCCGTACAAGACGGTCGATCTGATTCAGCCATATACGGCACAGGTCTCGGGTCCAGATGGCAAGACCACGACGCAAACCGTTACACAGCAAACAATCGCACAGGGTCCGGTGGCTTCACAGGAAGTGATCAAGGAATTCGGCACCAACGGCGGCGGATTTTTCAATGCCAACAGCGCTCACCCTTTTGAAAATCCAACTCCGCTTTCGAATTTTTTCGAGATGGTGCTGATATTTGCGATTCCTTCTGGATTGACCTACACACTCGGCCGCATGACCGGGTCGCAGCGCCACGGCTGGGCGGTGTGGGCGGCCATGGCGGTTTTGTTTTTTGCCGGCGTGACGGCGGCCTATTGGGCGGAAGCACGAGGTAATCCTCTTCTTGCCGGGACCGACCAGCATGCAACGGCGCTGCACTCCGGGGGAAACATGGAAGGCAAGGAAGTGCGGTTCGGTATTGCGAACTCCGCACTGTTTGCTACGGTCACGACCGACGCCAGTTGTGGAGCCGTGAATGGCATGCATGACTCTTTCACGCCGCTGGGTGGAATGGTTCCTGTAATCAATATCATGCTCGGTGAAGTTGTTTTCGGGGGAGTCGGTGCGGGACTTTACGGCATTTTTGTTTTCGTCGTGCTGGCGGTTTTCATTGCCGGTCTGATGGTTGGGCGAACGCCGGAGTACCTAGGCAAGAAGATCGAAGCCTATGACGTCAAGATGGCCATGCTGGCCGTTCTGATTTTGACGTGCACAATACTGATCTTTTCGGCTGTCTCGGTGGTCAAGCCATACGGCACTGTGGGCATAAGCAATCCTGGGCCTCACGGATTGTCGCAGGTGCTCTACGCATACGTTTCGTCCACCGGCAACAATGGCTCGGCGTTCGGTGGAATCAACGCGAACACCATGTGGTACAACACGACCACCGCTACTGCTCAACTCCTCGGCCGGTTCTTCATGATCATTCCGGTGCTCGCCATTGCCGGAAGTCTCGCCAAAAAGAAAATTGTTCCTGAATCCGCCGGAACATTTCCGGTAACGGGCGGGCTGTTCGCAGGTTTGCTGGTTTCCACGATTCTGATCGTAGGCGCCCTGACGTTTTTTCCGGCGCTGAGTCTCGGGCCGATTCTCGAACATCTGCTGATGAACGCAGGAAAGGTTTTCTGAGGTATTTATGGACCCGGTCGCTCAGATTAGAAAAAAGTCGCTCGCCGATAGCGCCATCCTTTCGCGGGCCATTTTAGATTCGTTTCGCAAGTTGAATCCCCGGACGATGGTCAAAAATCCGGTGATGTTCGTTGTCGAAGTGGGTGCTGTTTTGACGACGATCCAGCTGGCATGGAACGCGTCTCATCATGCAGGACAGTTTAGTTTTGGATTGCAAATCACGCTTTGGCTGTGGTTCACGGTTCTGTTTGCGAACTTTGCCGAAGCCATGGCCGAGGGACGCGGCAAGGCGCAGGCAGACACGCTGAGGAAATCGCGGGCGGAAACGCAAGCGCATCGTTTGCGCAGTGACGGCAGTATAGAAATCGTGGTCAGTTCGAAACTGCGCTCCGGAGACATGGTCATCGTTACGGCAGGCGAATTCGTTCCTGGAGACGGCGAGGTCATCGAAGGTGTGGCCTCGGTCGACGAATCCGCAATCACCGGCGAGTCGGCGCCGGTCATCCGCGAATCCGGCGGCGATCGTTCCGCCGTGACCGGCGGAACCCGGGTCCTGTCCGATGAGATTAAGGTACGCATCACATCAAATCCGGGCGAGACCTTCCTCGACCGCATGATCAAGCTCGTCGAAGGAGCTTCGAGGCAGAAGACTCCGAACGAGATTGCGCTGAATATTCTTCTCGCTGGCCTCACCATCATCTTTCTACTGGCGGTTGTCACGCTGCAGCCGTTCGCAATCTATTCCGGCGCTCCACAAAACATCTTCGTGCTGGTTTCGCTTCTCGTTTGCCTGATTCCCACCACCATCGGAGGGCTTCTCTCTGCGATTGGCATTGCCGGCATGGACCGCATGATCCAGAGAAACGTTATCGCGATGTCCGGGCGCGCGGTGGAAGCCTCGGGCGATGTGGATGTGTTGTTGCTCGACAAAACGGGAACGATCACCCTCGGGAACCGCGCCGCAACGCAATTTTTCCCGGCGCCCGGCATCGAGGAGTCCTATCTTGCCGATGCCGCGCAACTTTCCTCCCTGGCCGACGAAACGCCGGAGGGCCGGTCCATTGTTGTGCTGGCAAAGGAACGCTACCAGCTTCGCGGCCGCGATCTTTCCTCGCACGGCACGAATTTCATTCCGTTTTCGGCGCAGACCCGGATGTCTGGCGTGGACATCGACGGCCGCGAAATCCGCAAAGGCGCTTTGGAAGCGATCAGCCGCCTCAGCAATGGCCGCGGCAACAGCATTCCGGATGTTCTGCAGACATGTGTACGGGACATTTCGAATGCCGGCGGAACGCCGCTGCTGGTGGCGGAGAACGGCCGCGTGCTTGGGGCAATTGCCCTCACAGACATCGTCAAAGGAGGCATGAAGGAGCGGTTCGATCATCTTCGCGCCATGGGCATTCGCACCATGATGATCACCGGGGACAATCCGCTGACCGCAGCGGCAATCGCACGTCAAGCCGGCGTGGACGATTTTCTCGCCGAAGCGAAACCCGAAGACAAAATGGCGCTCATCAAACGCGAACAGGCAAAGGGAAAACTCGTTGCCATGACTGGCGACGGCACGAACGACGCTCCCGCACTCGCGCAGGCGGACGTCGGAGTGGCCATGAATACCGGAACGCAGGCCGCCAAAGAAGCTGGCAACATGGTTGATCTGGATTCCAACCCGACGAAGCTCATCGAGATCGTCGAAATCGGCAAGCAACTTCTTATCACCCGTGGTGCCTTGACCACCTTCTCGGTCGCCAACGATGTCGCCAAGTACTTCGCCATCATTCCCGCGATGTTCGCCGGCGCCTTTCCGGTGCTGAATGTGCTGAATGTGATGCACCTTCGCACACCGCAATCGGCAATCCTTTCGGCCGTGATTTTCAACGCACTGATCATCATTGCGCTGATTCCGCTGGCTCTGCGTGGTGTGCGCTATCGCCCGTTGGGTGCAGCAGCGTTACTGCAGCGCAATCTGCTCGTCTATGGAGTGGGTGGAATTATTGCGCCGTTTTTTGGAATCAAGTTAATCGATGTGCTGCTTACGTACCTTCGGGTTGTCTGAGGAACTTATGAAAAAGAATCTCGTGATCGCCTTTTGGTTCACCTTGGTTACCACAGTAATGTTCGGAATCCTGTATCCGCTCGCGGTCACAGGCCTGGCTCAGGTCTTGTTCCCTAAACGGGCCAACGGACAGCTGATCGAGAAAAACGGTAAGACCATCGGATCGAGAATTATCGGGCAGACTTTTACTCAGGCCGGTTATTTTCATTCTCGGCCATCCAGTGCTGGGACCGGGTACGATGCAACTGCAAGCAGCGGCTCGCAGCTCGGACCCACAAACAAGACGCTGATCGACCGAGTCAAGGGCGACGTACAAAAAACCCAAACGGAAAATCCGTCCACGCCTGTTCCTGTTGACTTGGTGACTGCTTCCGGTTCGGGGCTCGACCCCGAAATCTCTCCCGCGGCCGCAGAATTCCAGATACCGCGTGTGGCACGGGAACGCACAATGAAAGAAGACGACGTGCGCACGCTCATCCAGAAACATACAAAAGACCGCGACCTGGGATTCCTTGGCGAACCGCGCGTAAATGTCCTGGAACTGAATCTCGATCTCGATTCCGTCCATCCCTTGCGATGAACTTTACTGCTTGCGCCGTGGCGGTTTTTCCGAGGCAACGATTGGAAGTTGGAACCGATATCCGAGCCAAGGCTCCGTCAAGATATAGCGCGGTCGTGTTGGATCCTTCTCGATCTTCTTGCGCAGCTGGTTTATGACCACGCGAAGGTTCTCGGTCTCCTCACCGTGGTCCGGTCCCCAGATGGTCTGCAGTAGTTTTTTGTGCGTAAGAGGTTTGCCTTGTTGAATGATGAGAAGTCGCAGCACATCGAATTCTTTGGGACTGAGATGGACGCGCTGGCCACGCACGTCCACTATTCTTCGCCCAAGATCGACACTCAATTGCGGGCTTTCGAACTTCGCAAGCGGTTCTTCCGAATTCGAGCGTCGCAAGGCGGCTCGGATGCGTGCCAGGAGTTCCCCGATTGTGAAGGGTTTTACGACGTAATCGTCGGCTCCGGAATCGAGAGCCTGAATCTTGTCCCGTTCCGAATTTCGGACGGTGACCATGATAATGGGACCAGTGAAGGACAATCGAATCTTGCTGCATGCCTCAAGCCCGCTCATGCCGGGCATGTTCACATCCATAAGAATCAGAGCAGGCCGCTCGCGAATGGCCATATCGACGGCTTCCTGGCCGTCCTTGGCCTCGATGACGTCGTAGCCGCTACTCGAAAGCGTAGCTCGCAAGACGCTGCGAATTTGCGGCTCATCGTCCACTACGAGGACAGTTGCGTCGGCCATCGTCGCTATACCTCCGCATGTAGGAGCGGCGAGAACAAAGAACTTCTGGCTCTGAACATAGCGTTCGCAATGGTATGCCGGGAGCAATAAAGAAGGCCTGAGCGAATCGTAAGGAGTTCATAAAGATATCACTGTTTTGGATCTGCTCCTGGGCGGGGCGCTTGCTTCCGACGAAAGCGCGCGAAGACCAAATCGGGCCGGCGAGGTTTAGGTAATGTGTGCGGGAGCTGTGACAATAGGAATGCTAATAAGAAGGGGGTGGAGCAATGCCGGAGTCCATTGACTGGCCGAGAATGCATTCGCCGCGGCGTCGCCGCCGCTTTCTTCTCCTCATTCTCGCCGTCCTTGCCGTCATCTTTTTCGGCGGCCGAACCGCGTTGTCGTATTACGTGGACCTGCTCTGGTTCGGTTCGCTCGGCTACCGGGACGTATTGTGGAAAACCCTGAGCCTTCAATGGGGAATCTTCACTGCTTTTGCGGCAGCCACGTTTCTCATTCTGTTCGGATCGTTTCTGGCTCTGAAGCGAGCCCATCTGCCCGATCTGCCGAGTGGTCACACGATTTTCATCGGCGGACAGCCGCTGAAGCTGCAGGTTGAGCCTGTAATGCGCCTCATCGCACTTGGCCTTTCACTCGCGATTGCCGCTATAACCGGCGCCGGCATGATGGTGGAGTGGCCGACGATCGCGCTCTTCTGGTACGCGCCGCGCAGCGCCACTGGCTTCGTGGACCCGGTCTTTGGCAAACCGCTGAACTTCTTCCTGTTCACCCTGCCTGGCTGGCAACTGCTCGTCGGCTGGCTACTTACGCTGGCCGTGATGACCTGTGTACTCGCCGTTCTTTTCATCCTCATCACGCGCGGAACTCGTGCGTTCGCCGGACGGAGCAGAAGCTACGCCACATTGCCTTGGCATGGACTCTCCATGACGTTTGCGTTTCTGTTACTGGTCCTTGCGATGCGTGCGTACCTCGATCGATTTGAACTATTGTTCGATGGTCATACGATTTTCACGGGTGTGACTTACACTGACGCACACGTCACGCTCACTGGAATGCTTATTGTGTGCGCGGCGCTCGTTGTTGGCGCGGTGATCGCGGCTGTCAACGGCGTGTCCGTGGCTCGCGGGCGCTGGATTGCGGCGGCGATTCTCCCGGCTGCGCTGTGCTTTATCTCCCTTCAAGTAGTCGAGTGGTACGTCAGCAGCTTTATCGTGAAACCGAACGAGCTGGTTCGCGAGCAACCTTATATTGCGCACAATATCGCACTGACGCGACAGGCCTACGGACTGGATGGAGTATTGCAACATGAGTTTCCCGCTGAGACGGACGTCGCGGCAACCGACCCGGCGAATAATCAGGCTACGCTTCAGAACATCCGGTTGTGGGACTGGCGCGCGCTCCAGGATACGCTGCGTCAGATTCAGGAAATCCGCACCTACTACGACTTTCCCGACATCGACATTGATCGCTATGAAATCGACGGCGTGACTCGCCAAGTGATGCTGGCCACGCGCGAGTTGAACGTCGACAAGCTCCCGGAGAGCAGTCGCAACTGGATTAACGAGAAGCTGATTTACACGCATGGTTACGGCATCACGATGAATCCAGTAAATGGGTTCACGGCGGAAGGACTACCCACGCTGATTCTGAGCAACATGCCCGTCCAGAGCACGGTGCGTAGTCTGACCGTGACGCGCCCGGAGGTCTATTTCGGCGAACTCACCAACACCGATGTCTACGTGAAGACACGGCAGAAGGAATTCAACTACCCGCAAGGCGAGACCAACAACCTAACGTCGTACGAAGGCAACGGTGGCATTGTGCTCGGAGGTTTCCTGCGCCGCAGCTTCATCGCGCTCGATCGCGGTGACCTCGCGAAGTTGCCGTTCAGCGATGACGTGAACAAGGATAGCCAGCTATTGATGCGACGCAACGTGCGAGATCGGGTATCGGCACTGGCGCCGTTCCTCAGCTACGACTCGGATCCTTACATCGTGCTCGGCGATGACGGCCGGCTGTCGTGGGTCATGGATGCGTTCACGGTTTCAGACAGCTATCCATACTCGAGCCATTACCATCTCGACCAGAGTCCGGTCAACTACATGCGGAACAGCGTCAAAGTCGTGATCGACGCCTATAACGGTGCAACAACGTTTTACGTATTTGATAAGGAAGACCCGATAATCGCGACCTACCGCAGCATCTTCCCGAGTTTGTTCAAGGATGCCGCCGCGATGCCGCCTGGGCTGCGCAAGCACATGCGCTACCCCGAGTTGTTGCTCAAGCTGCAAGCGGAAGTGTACGGCCTGTATCACATGACGGACCCGGGAGCGTTCTACAACCGCGAAGATCTGTGGACAGTCGCCAGCGAAGTCGGCATGAGCGAAGGAGGGCAGCAGGTGACGCAGGCGATGCAGCCCAACTTCGTGTTAATGAAACTGCCGGGCGAAACCGGCGTTGAGTTTGTGGAAATTCTCCCATTCACGCCGGCCAACCGGAATAATCTGATTGGCTGGATTGCCGGACGCAGCGACGGCGCGCAATACGGTACGTCGGTAGTCTACAACTTCCCCAAAACGAAACTTGTCGATGGACCCCTGCAAATCGAAGCGCGCATTGATCAGAACGCGCAGCTTTCCGGACAATTGACGCTGTGGAATCAGCAAGGCTCCCACGTGCGGCGCGGTGCCTTGCTGGTGATTCCATCCGGACGCGCGCTGTTGTACGCCGAGCCGATTTACCTGCAGGCCGAGCGGAGTCCAATGCCCGAGTTGCGTCTGGTTGTTCTTGCGGTGCAAGATCGGCTGGCGTACGGACCAACCTTCGAGTCGGCGATGTCGGCCCTTTTTGGTGGAGCGGCCTCGTCCTTGAGCGCTGCGCCGGGCTCCGCGGAGCCGGCGCGACACACAGCGGCAGCCGCGGGATCGCCCCAGCCCGCAGCCGACCTCAACGCCCTGATCGCGGAAGCTGCCAAAGATCTCGCCGACTACCAGCGCCTGACCGCAGAAGGCAAGCTCGGCGAGGCGGGACAGAAGCTTGAAGAACTGAAGCGCGCACTCGAGAAGCTGAACAACCGCCAAAGATAGTTCGCTGTGGTGCTGCATTCTTGACACTCGAAGGACTTCAACAATGGGCGGACATCTGCACGCAATGCGTAAACACGGTCAGTGGCGTCTCCATCTGACGATCAACGCGGTTGTCTCGAAAACGACATCTCTTTTCGATAAAACTTCGCGAGCTTTTCCGCAGTTTTTCGGAGTTATGCACATCTACCGAGATTGACGCTCGCTTCTCCGACGCACACTATAAACAGGAGGAATCAGATGTCCCAGCCGAATGAAAGGCACGTCTTGCTGCCCGTCATCTGCGAGCATTGTCAGCAGAAACAAATGGTTCAAATGCGGGCGAGGTCTGAGTTTCACGCGATGTATCCGCAATCCATTAAGTGCGTAAAATGCGAGAATTCGTTTGATGTGACGATTCCCGATGAGATTTTGGGCGGCCCGTTTCTGCCATCTCGATAAGGCGCCTCGGGGTCTGGATTCTGCCGCGTTGTTCTCAGTGCCGTGCGCCACTCTGAAGTCCAATCGGAGCTAGGCGCAGGTGGCATGGCAAACAAATCGAGTTGGGAATCCCATCATGCACGGGCGAGCAGCAGGCAATACAGCCGCCAGACTGTTAATTCATCGCGATGATATACATAATTCGTTACTGGCCAATGACTGGCCAAAGGGCTGCTAATAGGGTCGTTCCGGTGCAACTGAGGGCTCGTAACTCTAACAAAACACGGGAACAGCGATGAGCAAGGGGTCACGTCACAACACCTCAGACAGCTCAAAACAGGGACGCGCACCTCACAGTTCGGGCGGTTTGGAAAACCGCCATGAGTTCAGATACCAGCTGGCGCACTTACTTCCCCGAGTTCGTCACAGCGCGTTCGAGTCCACGCTGCGTGTCGGTGGCTTGCGTGGGACCCGCAAGGAATGCAAGGTCCTCAACCGCCCGTCCTGTCGATTCACCTGCATCTACTAGAACTTTTTCCGTTCGTTGCGCGCGCAGGAAGCCCGAAAAGAAACTTTCCGCGGTTTCCCCTGAGTTGAATTTCGTAACGCCTCCATCGAGAACCGCTGGAGCGAAGAAGGGATGTTTGATGCCAAGTTGATTCGCCTCACGATAGGCAATCGAGCCGACCAGTTCCATCCGATGCGGCGTGAATGTATCGGATGGCCCGAGGCCGATAATCAACACTCTGCGCGCCGCCAGCCCGCCGACCGGCGGCGTGATCAACATCATTTCGCCGAGTTCTCCACGAAAGAGGTGCGGTTTGCGCGCCGCCACGAGCAGGCCCTTTAACTTTTCGTTTCGACCAGCAACCCGTGAAGCGCATTCGCCGGAACGGACTCAAACAAGCAAGTGCTCTGCAATTCCGTGCGGGACTTTGTACCAGTACGCGTGCAGTAACAGATCCGCTGGCGATGTGAACTTCGGCTGGATTCGTCTGGGTGCCTGCCTTACCCGCTTTTCCCGCGCTGGAAGCAACCGCTAACAACAGCAGAGAGATCAAAAACCGAAAAGCTGATCGTGCCTTCATGGAGAATCTCCTATGTGTGGGGTTGAACCAGACTATGCTGGGGTTGAGTGTTTGAATTCGGCCAAGAGGTATCAGTCGCTCTGGATGTTTGTTATCAATTGTCTGCAGTGACGCGCAATCTGTTGTTCTTCCTCTGCACAAACAATTTTGATTTTATCCGCAGTCAGCCCAAGACACTCCAAGCCGCCTGCGGCCGCGGAACGAACGTACTCGCTGTGCTCTCCAATCCCTCCCGTGAAGACGAGCAGGTCCACGCCCCCGAGCAGGGCGACGTATGCGCCGATGAATTTCCGAATGGAAATGCAGAAGATATCAAGTGCCAGCTTCGCACGCGGATCATTCAGCCGGGCGCGGTCTTCAAGTGCTTTCACGTCGCTTTCACCTTTCGAAATAGCGAAGAGGCCGCTTCGATGATTGATGAGCTCTTCGAGTTCATTTGGGTCTAATTGCTCCGCGCGAAGAATGTGAACCAACACTCCAGGATCGATGTCTCCGGAACGCGTGCTCATGGGAATTCCGCCAGTCGGAGTGAGTGACATGGTGGTGTCAATCGACACACGATTGCGAAGAGCGCAGAGACTTGCGCCGCTGCCAAGATGCGCAAAGATAGCTCGCGCAGGAAGCTGCTCGCCGAAATGATGAACAAGCGATTCGTACGAGAGACCGTGGAAGCCGTAGCGTCGAACCCCTGCAAGAAAATAACGCTGCGGAAGCGGTAGATGTGTCGCAACTTCTGGCATGGTCTGGTGAAACACGTCGTCGAAACACGCGAAATGCGACGCGGACGGAAATAGTGCTTGTGCGGCGGCTATGAGCGCCAAGGCTTGCGGGATATGCAGAGGCGCGAAATGTGTAGCCGCATGAAGTTTCTCTAAGACTTGCGGTGTGATCAGTTGGTGGGCGACGAGCTTCGGCCCGCCGTGTACGATGCGATGTCCGACAGCCGCAGGTTCCGATGGAAGATGTTCGCGGATGGATTCCGCAACTTTGGCCAGAGCGTCGCTTTGGGATTGCAGGATATCGTCGCGTTGTACGAGAGGGTTTCCGGCCCAGGAATTGATCTGCAACCTACCGTTCCGATGTCCGATCCCCTCAGCGCTTCCTGAAAGCACCGCCATCTCGTCGGTCGTGTCGCGTCGATAAACTCCGAACTTAAGCGAAGACGACCCGCTGTTGAGAACAAAAATCAGTTTGTCTTCCATAGAATGGTTTTTCGGTCCTATTTAGGCCGGCCATTTCCAGTTACGAATTTCTTCTCGATCAATGCCTTCGGCGTGGGCGTATTGAATGCTGTCAATGATCTGGTTCTTTAGCCAGTCTTTAGCGTGCGCGCCCATGGAACTCAACCTTGGAACTCGGTCGATTACGTCAATAGCCAGGTTGAATCGGTCGACCTGATTGAGGATGGCCAGTTCAAGCGGTGTATTGATGTTTCCCTTTTCCTTATAACCGCGCACATGGATATTGTCGTGATTACAACGGCGGTAACTCAGCTTATGGATTAGCGAGGCGTAGGAATGGAAGTTGAAGATTACCGGTTTGTCGATCGTGAAGAGTGAATCAAAATCTCGATCGGAGAGTCCATGTGGATGCTCAGACTCCGGCAACAGGCGGAAGAGATCGACGACATTGACGAAGCGAATCTTCAAATCCGAGAACCGTTGCTTGAGGATGTCGACCGCAGCGAGCGATTCCATCGTCGCAATATCGCCGGCACAAGCCATTACCACGTCCGGTTCCAGGCAATTGTCCGTAGAAGCCCAGTCCCAAATGCCGATGCCCTTCGTGCAATGAGTTACGGCTTCTTCGATGCCGAGATACTGCAGGTGTTCCTGCTTGTCCGCGACAATTACGTTAACGTAATCCCGCGAACGCAAGCAATGATCTGCAACACTCAGCAGGCAGTTCGCGTCTGGCGGCAAATAGATACGCACAACGTCGGCGCTCTTATTTGTGACGACATCTAGAAAACCAGGATCTTGATGTGTAAAGCCGTTGTGGTCCTGCCTCCAGACCAAAGAGGTGATAAGAAGGTTGATGGATGGCACCGGCGCGCGCCACTCCAGTTCTTTTTTCGATTTCTCCAGCCATTTGGCGTGCTGATTGAACATGGAATCGATCACATGTACGAATGCTTCGTAGGTCGAAAAAAGTCCATGGCGACCCGTCAATACGTAGCCCTCAAACCATCCCTCTAGGGTATGTTCGCTCAGCATCTCCATAACGCGTCCGGATGAATCCAACTCGCCCCCGTCAGCATCTTCCGGTTTATATTCAGCAAGCCAGGTCTTCTTCGAAGCCGCATATATAGCGTTAAGCCTGTTGGAAGCGGTCTCGTCCGGACCAAAGACGCGAAACGAACTCATATTGCGGCGCATCACTTCCGCAAGAAAGTGCGCGAGTACATCGGTTGGCGGAGCGTACTCCGTTCCAGCTTTCTTTAAGCTAAAGGCATGGTCTCGGAAGTCTGGTAGATCCAAATCCTTTCGCAACAAGCCGCCATTCGCGTGCGGGTTCGCGGAGATCCGGTGTGGACCAGTAGGAGCAAGTTCCTGAAGCTCGGGTATCAGAGTGCCATTCTCGTCAAAAAGTTCCTCTGGCTTATAACTCCGCATCCAGTCTTCCACAATCTTGAGACTGATGTTATTCGTAGCGGGATCAAGGACGGGTACTTGGTGGGCACGCCAGAAGTTCTCAACCTTGTGGCCATGTACCTCTTTCGGCCCGGTCCATCCTTTCGGCGAGCGCAGTACGATCATCGGCCAGCGCGGACGCGTAAAATCGCCGGTGGAACGAGCGTGATGCTGAAGTGAGTGAATTTCCAAGATGCATTGCTCGAGGGTCGCGGCCATCTTCTGATGCATTGCGTGCGGATCATCGCCTTCGACAAAGTAGGGTTTGTGCCCATAGCCTGTAAGCAGCGCTTCCAATTCTTCATGCGGGATTCGCGCCAGGACGGTTGGATTGGCGATCTTGTAGCCGTTGAGGTGCAAGATCGGGAGTACCGCTCCATCGCGAATCGGGTTCAGAAATTTATTTGAGTGCCAAGAAGTGGCAAGGGGACCTGTTTCCGCTTCTCCATCCCCGACCGCGACGGTGACGATGAGGTCAGGATTATCGAACGCCGCCCCGTAAGCGTGTGAAATGGAATAGCCCAACTCACCGCCTTCATGGATCGAACCGGGTGTTTCGGGGGTACAGTGAGAGCCAATTCCTCCCGGAAATGAAAATTGCCGGAAAAATTTGAGCATGCCGGCTTCATCGCGACTTTTGTCGGGATAAATCTCAGAGTAGCAGCCTTCGAGGTAGCAATTGGCCAGGGATGCCGGTGCTCCGTGCCCCGGGCCTGCGAGGTAGATGACGTCAAGCTCATACTTCTTAATAAGTCTATTCAAATGGATCCAAATAAAGGATTGGCCGGGATCGGAACCCCAGTGGCCCAAAAGTCGTCGCTTGAAGTGTTCCGGCTTCAATGGTTCTCGAAGGAGAGGATTCGCGCGAAGGTAAATCATCCCTGCGGACAAGTAATTGCAGGCTCGCCAGTAGGCATCCATCTTTGTCAATTCTTCACGAGAAAGGGCCGTCGGCAGGTCCGGTGTTTTGGCCATGATAGTTCTCCGGAAAACAGTGATGGCGTTTCTTTGCCACAGATTGAGACGAGGACAACGGCCGGCGGAGAATCTATAGGAAGTGCGGAAAGCTTCCAAGCCGTCGGCAACATTGCGATAATACTACCCGACCCGTTGAATCCAATCGCTCTTCTCTATTAATTTCTGTCTCGATTGGTCTGAGCGCGGCCGTCAAAGTAATCGCGATTTCAGTACGCGGGCCCGGGGGGCGAATACCCATTGTGTCGATGCATGGTTTGGACAGCGAGCGAACTTCTAGCCGCGGAAGGTGAGGACTGGTCGTTTCGCGCTGGCTACGACATGGTGTACGCTCGCGATCGGGAGATGGGTGGGGGGCGACTGGGAACCCCTCCGGTTTGTTGGACTTAAAGCTGATCAGAATGAAGGACATGTGGACCTCATATTCCTTGACGGCACTTGTAAATATGATAGGGAAGCAGTGGCGGGCGATTGTGATGGTGGTCAGCTCTGATGTCAAGTACTTGGACAAGTACGACTCAGGTCATCGGGGGCGATGGTCATTAAGCCGATACTCACCGAGGAGATCAGCGAGAATCCATGCTGCTCCGGCAATCGCGAAGGTCTCGGCGTTTTCGCTCCAATTCGTATGATTGTAGGGATCCGAAAGAAGCAACGGTACCCACACGAGTAGCCCAAAGATCACGACCATCATTGTCAGCAGGCGGGTCGCGAGAAGTGCCATTCGATTCGTAAGAAGAGCCACAGCCGCGAGTGCGAACAAAACAGTCGTCGTTACCGCCCAAAACATCTGATTTGGCGGAAGCCACTTCGGAACAAGAATGGCGGTAGCGTGAATATAAATCGCCTGTTCCAGGGTAAACGAAGCGGCACAGATGCCCAAAAGAACGCGGCCGATCCGATTAAGCGTTTCCCGTGACCATGCCGATGACAAGCGCGCATAAACGATCGCCGCTCCGGTCACGAGAGAGAACTGCTCGAAAAAGTTGCCCCAGCTATTGTAAATCTGCGGTGTGGCGACGATTCGTGGCACGCACTGTAGGGCGAAGACAAGATAAATCGCACCAAGGACGGCTGCGCCCGTTTTGGAGGTCCGACGGAACTGAATCGCGGCGCCGCCGAAGATCAGGGCAGCGGCGAGGGCGTAGACAATGTAACGCGGTGGATGCCAGTCGTTGTAGTCGTGCCAGGCCAGCGTGATGAGGCCAAAAGCCAAAGCCGCCACTCCAAACACATGACGGCCGAGGCTCGAACTAGGCGTTGATGCGGTCATTTGCTTTCAATCCCGTTCACGCGGGTGTCACGACGCAGAAGAGCCGATCGTCGGTAACGTTCATTTGAGCAACTGGGGGATCACAAAGGATGCACCGTGCTTTATACAACAGGAGGGATCAAGGGTATAGTGCCACGACGCTGGAGTGTGAAGAAGCCACTCGATCCTGAAGCGTCGCGAAAGCGTCGTTCTACATTGTTCGTGTAGCCCCCTGATCAGCGCGAGATTTTAGTCCAGGAGCAGTGAGAGGGTTTATCTCACAGCCCTGGGCTCTGTGAAAGTGGATGTGCTCGCGGCTTGTAGCCCATGCGGGAGTCGCCCCGAACGCGCATCTCGTCAGCGCTTGATTTCCTGACGAGATGCCGACTTGCAGGTGCCTACAGCCTTTCGACGAGAGATTTAGAAAATTGATTCTCAAGCTCGGACGCCGAAGGGAAATGCGTATCATGGGAATGCACCATTCGATGAAACCCTTATTTAAACGCGGGACTGTGGACCGATTCGCTTCGAGATCTGGTGTCTTGCTTCTGGTTGTTGGTCTCGGTTTTATCACCGAGCTACCTTCTCATTCGCAATCCGGTGTGGCCGACGAAAAGACTTTCATACTGCTTCAACATGACTGGGTGGAAGTCCGTAAAAAGAGTGACATGGCTTTTCTTGAGAACTTTTACGCAACTGAGTTTACGGTCGGCAATATGAACGGTTCCGAATCGTCGCGGGCTGAAGACTTTGCGATGTTTTCCTCAGGTGATATGAAGCCCGCGCTCATCACCGACGGAGATCTGAAAGTAGCCATCTACGGCCAGGCCGCCATGGTCACTGGCATCGAGCACGTTGAGGGAACCTACAGTCAACGAATGGAGTGCTTCCGCGATGGTCGTCTTTTCGTCGTATTTCCGCAAAGGGATACTTATAGGCGATGTGTTCCGGAGAAGCTAAGTTAGCTATCTGTCACTGGCCAAACACTGGCCAAAGGGTCGCAAAAGGGAGCATTGGCACTGCCACCGGGAGCTCGTAACTCTAACAAAACACGTGAACAGCGATGCGCAAGGACAGGGTTGGTTAGATTAGCAAACCGCCGCATTCAGCCACCTCTCCGCGGCTGGGGCAGGCAAAAGATGCGCCTAAGTTCAAAGCATATCACGAAGCGCAAGAAAAATGGGTCGCGATAAGCGCTTCTGATACAATATTTTCACGCTTTTTCGAACGACGCCTGGCCATCTTCTTGCGTCCAACGATGAGGGGCAGCTCTGGCGGCTTCGGCGAGTGCAACGATATCTTTTCGCAGAAATTGTTTCTAAAATGAGAAGCTCGGCGCTCGGCGGCGAGAGCAGCCTTGCCCGCGATTTTCCGACAGGGATTTTAGGTGCGTCGGTTGGTGCTTCGGGTGGCCAGTTCTTCGCGGAGCCTCCCGCGCGAAACATTTAGCCTATAAAGGGCGTATCAATAGGTAGAAACGGTCCTATTCCGTATTACGAAGTGTCTCCTCAAAACGGTCGCCAACGTTTGTGTGTGGTGGTCTGGAGAGACATGAAAAGGAAGCAACGGTCATGAAGATGTGGCAAAAAGTGGCTAGCGGCGCCACTGTAATCGTCGTCGGGGCTGGCATCGTCCTTTACAGCGTCAACCAAGCGAACAAGGGTGTGGTTACTGTGCAGACTGCCAGGGTCGCCAAACAGGACACCTTGGTCTCTCTGGTTACCGCATCTGGCGAAATCAAGCCAACCACCTATACGAACGTAAGCGCACAGGGATACGGCAGAATCACCGAAATATTTGTCAAGGAAGGCGATCACGTAAAGAAAGGTGACAAGTTGCTGCTGCAGGAGAACATACAGGCTAACGCGGACGTAGACGCGCAATCAGCGGCAGTCACCTCATCAGAGTCCGCCGTGCAGGCTGCGGAGGCCAGCTACAAAGCAGCACAGTCGGATTTGATCTTGCAACAAGCCAATCTGGAGAAGGCCAGGCTCGATTACGATCGTGGACAAGGTCTCTTCAAAGATGGCCTGATCCCCAAACAGGATTTCGATCAACGGAAAACCACAAACGACGGGGCGGTGGCTTCGGTCGACTCGGCGCGCGCACGTGTGCAGTCTCTGAAGGCGCAGTTGGATCAGACGCGGGCACAGGTAAGTCAGGGCCGCGCGGTTCTCGTGCATACAAAGGATATCCTGCACAAGACGACCTACATATCGCCGATCAATGGGATCGTGAGCTACCTGCCAGAGCGCGTAGGCGACTACGTCGTAATGGGAATGCAGAACGCGACCGGCAGCTTCATCATGACACTCTCGGATATGTCCGTAGTCACCGCGGAAGTAAAAGTAGACGAAACGGACATTGTTAGCGTGCGCATGGGCCAGGATGCCGACGTCACCATCGACGCGGTGCCCGGGAAAGTTTTCCACGGCAAGGTCACGGAAATCGGCTCGCAGGCCGTCCTGCGCAGTTCAGGACTCACGACCACTCAGTCCACAACCAGCACTCAGGAAGCCAAGGATTTCAAGGTCGTAGTCACGCTCGACAGCCCGCCGGACAATCTACGGCCCGGCCTGTCCACCACGGCCAAAATTAAGACGGCGGAAAAGAAGAGCGTGATCGCAATTCCCATTCAGGCGCTTGCGGTACGTTCGCGCAAGGATCTGGACGATGCCAAGAAGAATCCCAGGGGCAGCAGCAGCGGAAGCGCTCTAGCTGCTCCGCTGCCCACTTCCAGCGGTGATCCGAAGAAAGAAGAGATACAGGGAGTCTTCGTCATTAACGGGAAAAAAGCGTTCTTCAAGCAAGTGAAGACGGGCATCAGCGGAATCACGGATATCGAAATTACTGATGGTCTGCAGCCGGGCGACGAGATTGTGGTGGGCAGTTATAAAGCATTGCGTACGTTGAAGCCGGAAGCTCAGATCAAGGTTGACAACTCCGCTCCCAAGAAGACGGACGACCAGCAAAGCTGATTCACCGAGGAGAGACAAATGGCAGTGGAGACATTGGCGACCGAGTCGTACCGCGAAGATCTGGTGTCGAGCGGCTTGGTCATTAAGACCAGCGAGCTAGCCAAGGTATACGAAATGGGATCGGAGCAAGTGCATGCACTTCGCGGCGTGGATCTGGAAATCCATAAAGGCGAATACGTTGCCATCATGGGTCCGTCGGGCTCTGGAAAATCCACTCTCATGAATTTGATCGGATGCCTCGATTCGCCAAGCTCCGGAAAATACTGGCTTGCCGGTCGACTAGTCAGTGAACTTGACGACGACGAACTGGCTTACATTCGAAATAAAGAGATTGGTTTCGTATTCCAAACTTTCAATCTGTTGCCGCGGGCAACAGCGCTCCACAACGTTGAACTACCGTTGATCTATAACGGGACACCGTCCGAGGAACGTTTGGAGAAAGCCAAGCAGGTTCTGGGGCGCGTGGATTTGACGGATCGCATGCATCACAAACCCAACGAGCTTTCCGGCGGACAGCGCCAGCGTGTTGCAATTGCCCGGGCGCTGGTCAATTCTCCTTCGATTGTTCTGGCGGACGAGCCAACCGGAAATCTCGATTCGCGCACCGGTGAAGAAATCATGGCGCTGTTCGCCAACCTGCACCGCGAAGGCAACACCATCATTCTAGTTACCCACGAAAATGACATCGCGCAGCACGCGCACCGCGTCATCTACATACGCGACGGCAAAATCGCTTCGGACGAAGCCGTAAAAAAGTAGTCCCGCGCTGAGAAAATCACAAATCATCGATTTTCTCGCAATGTATGGTGACGGAATTCGCGTGACGAAACTGCGGCTCTGATATTTTGTGCTACGAAGTCTTTCCTGTAATTCATTGCAATTCCTCGCAGTATGAGCGCCCACTTTCACGCGGAGTTCGGCCCGTTCACCGTTGACGTCCAACTGGATGATTCCGGCATTCACATGCCACGTGGACCGCTGTCGCAGGCCATCGCCTGGGAGAAAATCTCCGGAGCGACGCTGCTCCGTACGGCGCATCGCGACGAGTCCGAAGACAAACGGGATGAACAACGGGCCGCCCAATTCCTCGAGCCGGATGCGGCGCTAAAAATACACGAACTTCGCGACAAGCCTATCGAGACGAAAGTAATCGCATCCGCGAAATGGAGATTCCCGCACCGCTCAACGATGCCGGCTTTTTGCGGGAATTTGAAACTCGGCTATGTAACCGCTGGCTCGCTGAATCAAGCGACCGGCAGCAAGCGGCAAAACGTCTTCACACCAATCCGGGCTTTTTCACGACAATTTTCGTCCTTCTGGCGCTGTTTTGAACCGCCGCGGTTTTCGCGCCGATTGCTCTATTTGGCTTTCTCGGACCCATTCTAAGCTTTCTCTCGATTCAGAAAATGCTGCTCGACTTGCAAGACGGGAATTACGGGAGTTTTGTCTCGCGCTTGCCCAGTTATCTGGCTCTGTTCGCCATCGGCTGCTTGTTGCACCGCGTCATCCGCGACAAACGCGATTCGTACAAGGGCCAACTGAGCTCCCGCCGACTGACGCAACGCTAGCCGCTCGCTGTACCGGCCAACTAGCAATTTCGTCGTTGGCGTTCTACGACTGTTGCTCCGAAGCGGCGCATTCTGCATTAATCCTTTGGCCATTCGTCCGCAGAACCATGCTTCTTGCTCAGTCGCGGCACCGTAAAATCAAGGGTACGAACCATGGCCTCCTCCCGCACCTATGCTTGGATTGCTGGTGCGTTCATCCTTTTCCTAGGGATTTACGCCGCGGCTTCCTTGACCCTGCCCGCCGGCCAGTCTCTTAGCACCTTCGGGAATATTGCACAGTGCCTGGTGCCGCTATTGGCAAATGCGGGGCTGCTGCTGAATGCCGGCACTCCCCACTGGCGCCGCAACATGTTCTGGATGCTTGCCGCCTTATCCTGCACTTTGTGGATGATCGGCCAGTTTCAGTGGACTTATTACGAAGTCTATCTTCACAAGCCGCTGCCGGACATGTATCCGGGCGACATTATTTTCTTCTTGTGCGGTATCCCGCTGATGGCGGCGCTGGCCCTTCGTCCACATTTGAGGCGAAGTGAGATTCAACTTCGTTTTGGGTACATCGACTTTATACTTCTTCTTGCCTGGTGGATCTTTCTATACGCGTTCGTGGTGCTCCCGTGGATGTACGCGGAGCCCTCTCTCGGCCAATACAACGTCACCTTCGATTGGATCAACACGATCCAGAGCATGGTCATTGTTGTCGGCTTTGGAGTGTTGTGGCTGCGGAGCCGCGGCGCGTGGCGCATCGTCTACGCGAATCTTTTCGGTTGCCAGGCGCTGCATATGCTCTCCACTCTCATGATCAACGTGGCCATCGACCTCAAGGTTTACCACACGGGCGATCTATACGACCTGCCTCTGGTCGCTTCGTTCTTATGGTTCGGCGCCGCCGGCGTCGTCGCCTACAAGAAGAGCGCTTCACTGGATGATTCTTCGGAACCCAGTTTGGGCGAAGGAGCCGACCGGAAAAAGGGCGAAAGCATTCTTGCCTCCCGCCTAGCCATGGCTGCTGTCGTTTCCCTGCCGGTGTTCGCGGTGTACACAATTAAATTCGGCCATGATTCACCGGCAGTACGGGAATTCCGCCTAATGGCGATCTTGCTTGCCGCCGTTCCGCTAGGTTTTCTGGTATTCCTGCGCCAGCACCTGGCGGACCGTGACCGCGCACGGCTGCTGGCCCGCGCCGAGCAGTCCGTTGAAAATCTGCAGCGCCTCCAGGCCCAGCTCGTACAGACTGAAAAGCTGGTGTCTCTTGGTCAACTGGCCGCGGGCGCAGCCCATGAAATTAATAATCCACTTACCGCGATCCTTGGCTATTCCGATCTGCTTGCGGACGATACTTCGCTTCCGGAAAAGGCCCGAGCCATTTCGGGCAAAATTCGCGATCAGGCTCGCCGCACGAAAACGCTCGTGGGCAATCTATTGAGCTTTGCTCGCCAGGTTCCCGCCGAGCGTACTCTCCTCGACCTCAACACGGTGGTCACCAATGCGGTTCAACTGCGCGCTCTGGACCTGCGCAACTCCGGCACAAAAATTGAAATGAAGCTGGAGTCGGTGCTTCCCGGCGTACGCGGTGACGGAAATCAGTTGATGCAGGTGTTTTTCAATATTGTGAGCAACGCTGTGGACGCCATGGAATCTCACAACGGCGGCGGCACGCTGACCATCAAGACCATGCGCGACCGAGCCAACGTTGCGATTTTGTTTTCAGACACTGGTCCGGGCCTGAAGGAACCGCATCGCGTGTTCGACCCGTTCTACACTACCAAGCCGATCGGCAAAGGCACCGGGCTTGGACTGAGCATTTGCTTCGGGATCGTGCAGGAGCACGCGGGAAAGATTCTTTGTTACAACTCGCAGACCGGCGGCGCAGTGTTTCGCGTGGAACTGCCTGCTGTATTGGCGGCTCTTCCGACCCGCGAATCTCAGCTGGTCACAGCAGCAGCGCCAGTGGTGAAGAACCCTTGAAATTTTCTCCGGGCGTGGTGCGTAGTTCCTCGCAGACCGACCGCACCGGCGGCTTTGCAAATCGTGTTAGAGTCCTTTCTGTCCCCTTCTCTGGAGCCGCGCATCGATGCCTGAAATTGCAATCTCAACCGAAAAACTGACCCGCCGTTTCGGCGCTCTCACCGCAGTGGACGGAATGGATCTGCGGGTTGAGTCGGGGCAATTCTTCGGCTTTCTGGGACCGAACGGCGCAGGCAAGTCCACAACCATCAAAATGCTAACGGGGCTTTTGGCTCCCAGCGCCGGGCGAATTTCTCTTCTCGGTCTCGATTTCGCGCAAAATCTGGTGGAGTTGAAACGCCAAATCGGTGTCGTTCCGGAGGGTATGGGACTCTTCGAACGTCTCAGTGCTCCGGAATATCTGGAATTCGTTGGCCGCATGTATGGCCTCGATAAAACCACCAGGCGGAAGCGCAGCGACGAGCTCCTGGAATTCATGCAGCTCGCCGACCGTTCGAAAACCATGATCGCGGACTACTCTCACGGCATGCAGAAAAAACTAGCTCTTGCTGCGGCCGTGATTCACGGACCCAGAATTCTTTTTCTCGATGAGCCGTTCGAGGGTGTAGATGCGCTGGCTGCCGGCGCTCTGAAGGAATTGCTCGCCCGTATGACCGAACGCGGCGTCACTATATTTCTTACCTCGCATGTGCTGGAAATTGTCGAGCGGCTGTGCAGCCACGTTGCCATCATCAAAAAAGGGCAATTGGTCGCGCAGGGTTCCATGGAGCAGCTCCGGGCCGGCGTTCCCAGCATCGAGGGACGCACTTTGACACTGGAAGATATTTTCCTTTCCGTTGTTGGCCAGGGCGCAGACCGCGCGCAGATTGAGGAGCTCTCGTGGCTGACGTAGTTGCTGGTCCGGGGCTTGCCGAGCAGATACGCGCTGTGGCTTGGCTGCGCTGGCGTATCCTGCGCAATAGCTTGCGCAACAAGAGCCGCCGTCTCGATCTGATCGGATTGATTTTTTCGGGTTTTTTCAGCCTGCTTTTCGTAGTCGGCGTGACCTTGGCATTTTTCTTTGTTACGAAATATCTATTCGAAAAACATCTTGAACCGTTGTTGGGCCTGGTTTTTCTGGCACTGCTCGTGTGGTGGCAGTCGTTTCCTATTCTACTTGCAGGATTCGCGCCACAATTTCCCTTTCGCACGCTGCTTCGGTTTCCCATGAATCTTTCCGCGTTCTATCTGATCGGAATGGCCTATGGCCTGGCGGATTCCGCCGCACTGGCTGCCCTGGTGTGGATGCTGGCCATGCTGGCGGCAACGCTCGTCGCGCAGCCGGCGGCCGCTCCGGCGCTTCTGCTGGTGTGCGGGCTTTTCACGGTTTTGAATATAACCATCGAGCGGCTGCTGGGGGCATGGGTGGAAAAGCTTTTGGCAAAGCGAAAGTCGCGAGAGGTTTTCTTCACGATCTTTGTCCTCGCGATGGTCAGCCTGCAATTCCTTAATCCGCTAATGCAAAGATACGGCCATGCGGTCGTGCCCATGCTGCGAAGCTGGGTGCCATATCTTTGGCTGCTTCCGTCTTCTTTCGCGGGAGATGCGATTGCCCAATCTGCCGGGCATCATTGGAGCATGGCATTTGTAAAATTGGGCGGTCTTGCCATATATACTGGGATTTTCACGATGCTCCTGGGGATGCGATACAGCCAGCTTTATTCGGGAGAAGAACTCGGCGAGGGAGTAGCTCCAGCCCGCAAGGAAAAGCGGGCAGCCCTGACCGCGCAAGATGCGCGAGATACGGTTACCTTCGTTTCTCCGCAGGTACTCGCGGTATTTCGCAAGGAACTTCTTTATCTCAAAAGAAATACCTTCTTGTTCTTCGGTCTGGTTTTCCCCCCGATGATGCTGCTTTTTTTCAGCGTTCAGTTCGGCGGGGCTCATCCCACTGCGTTGAAGAGAGGCGTGCCACCGGATCTTTTTTTTCCCGGCATGATGGCCTACCTGGTTTTGATTCTGATTGCGCCCTCTTATAACTGCTTCGCCTACGAAGGCCGAGGAATTCAGGCTTATTTCATCGCGCCAGCGCGCTTTCGGGAAATTCTCATCGCAAAAAATTTGCTGACCGTTTCCATACTCTTATGCGAACTGGCTCTGTGCGTCGCTCTGGTGGGTTGGCGCGTGGGGTTGCCAACCACTCCGGTCCTGTTTGCGACCATGGCCGCGGTTGTTTTTTCGATTGTTGGACAACTGACCATCGCCAATTGGGCGTCGCTCAGTTACCCTCGCAAAATTGAATTTGGCAAAATGCAGGGTCAACGAAATTCCGGCATGTCGGTCCTGATTCTTCTGGGTATGCAGATCCTGTTTGGGGGTGTCGGCGGCGCGATCCTGTTTTCCGGCCGCTGGACTGGAAATCCATGGCTTCCGGCGGAGATTTTTGCGGTGCTCGCGGCAGCCGCTCTCGGCGGCTATGTTTCTTCCCTGGATTCCTTTACGCAGCTTGCGGAAAAAAAGAAGGAAATCCTCATAGACGCGCTCTGCCGATGACGGCCATTGGAGGTGCGCGAGTGTGCCCAAGTCGGCACGAACCGGAAGTTCCATCCGGCAGCGGTACTTACATCGGGCGCGTTTGGTACCGATGCGCTATTTCATGAATCGCGGCCCCGGCCCAGACTAAATGCATGTCCAGAGAATACGCTCGTTCATCGGCTGTTATGGTGGAATCACCGGCATCCGTGCCGGAAATCGCGGCTGCGATTCCCGAATCCGCCGCCAGCTCGCTATTAAGCGTGGCAATCGCCAGCTCCGATCCAATCGCATGCTCCGGCCTGCGGCATATACTGCTGCAAACGGGATTAGTCAGGGAAATTCACGACTGGGCTTCGGCGAAAGCTGTTGAACTGCGACACTCGCAGGATGTTCCCGACGTTGTCTTCCTCGATCTGAACGGAACCGCGCAATCCGATTTTGTTTTTGCCCAGCAGTTGGCCAAGCTTCGTCCTTCTGTTCATATCGTAGCCTGCTCCGCGAAAAAGGAATCCAATCCGGATTTCCTGCTCCAGGCCATGCGTTCTGGAGTCCGCGATTTTCTGCAAAAGCCGTACGACCGCATCGAAGTCTCTTCCATGATGGTCAGAGTCAACAACGAACATTCGAGCGAAATGCCTCGCCCGGCAATAACCGGCAAGCTATTCGTTGTTTTGGGAACCAAGGGCGGCGTCGGAACCAGCACCGTCTCCGTGAATCTGGCTGTCCAGTTGGCGCGAATTCCGGGCAAATCCACGGTGCTCCTGGATTTTTCGCGTCCGTTGGGAGATGTTTCGGGCCTTCTCGATTTGAAGCCGGCTTTCCAATTGCGCGACGCAATGGAAAATTTCCAGCGACTCGATCCCACGTTGTTGAGCGGACTGCTTACGTCGCACAAGAGCGGATTGAAAGTCTTGACCGGAGCCGCGCAACTGGAAGACTGGCAGCACGGGTCACAACCGGCAGTCGAGCGCCTGGTTGAAATCGCGCAGCAAAGTTTTGATTTCGTGGTGATGGATTTCGGCTCGTTCTATTCCGCGCAATGGCAAAACGTTTTGCAGGCTGCTGAGATCCTGTTGGTTTCCGAGGCCGATCTGCCCGGTTTGGCGAAGCTGCAGCGGCACCTCAAGGCCCTCGCTAATTTACAGGTGTCCTCTGCTCAAGTGCGCCTGATCATCAACCGCTGGCATCGTCATGACGAAGTGGCGCTGGAAAAAGTGGAGCTGGGCATGAAAGTGCCGGTGTTTGCGCGGCTGCCGAATAATTTCAAGCAGGTGAGCGAAGCCAATATACGAGGCGACTCGTTGAAACAGGATGGCGATCCGCTGGCGGCGGAATTTAACAAAATGGCGGCGCGGCTCGCCGGACTGGACCTTACCAAGCAAGCGAAGAAATCCCGGCTCGGCCAATTCTTCGCCTTCTAAGGCGGATTGTTCCTGAAATCCTCGCCCGGTTCTGTTGCCGTGCACCAATGACTAGCCACAGTAGCGTTGCCGCAGCGACGCCTCGTTCGCGCGAATCCATTCGAGTATGCGTTCGAATCCCTCATCAATTGTTACCGTGGGCTTCCAATCCATGGACTTCGCAGCTTTCCGGTTGTCGGTAAAATAAATCGGCAAATCGGCTTTGCGAATCGTGTCTTCCGCGGTGATAGTGGTGCCGTGGCCGAGCTTTTGTTGCAATAAGCGCGTTCCTTCTTGTAGCGACAGCGAATTGGCCGGGCCGCCCCCGAGATTGAAAATATCGCCGCGAAATCGTTCCATCTGCTTCATCTGCAATTCCACCAGTCCACAAACATCTTCCAGGAAAAGAATGTCGCGAACCTGCTTGCCATTCCATCCAATATATTTGAGCGGCAGCTTGAAATAATGCGCGAGCGCCCACCACACGACCCAACCCTGGTCCAATTTCGCGAACTGCCCGGTACCTGCAATCACGCCGAACCGATTCACGACGATCGGCATATCAAATGCGTGCGCATACTCCTGACACGCTGCATCCGCAATCAATTTGCTTAGGCCATAAATGCTGCGCTGGCCTCCGTCGGTCGCGAATTCTTCGCTAATCCCGTGAACAGGATCAAATCCGCGCGCTCGTGATTGCAAGGAAATCTTCTCCCATGCTTCGCGATCCCACTCAAGTCGTGTTGCCGCCTCGCGCCTCGGGAGTTCCAAAAGCCGGTCCACCACGTACACACGATTCGTGCTGAAAAAAATCAGCGGGCAGCGATGCTGCCGCGCAAACTCCAATACCCGCACTACGCCGAGCGAATTATTGGTAATGTCGAATACCGGATTCGTGTATCCAGAAACCACGGAAGGTTGCGCGCTGGTATCGCAAATAAATTCGATTCCGGCCGGCAAATTTGCGAAGTCCTCTGGGTTTCGAACGTCGCCATGAATAAACGTAACTCCGTGTTTCGCGAGCCGTTCCAGGTTCGATTCGCTTCCGCGCCGGACAAGATTATCCATCACCACCATGCGATGGTTCTTCTCGCTCATTCGCAGCGCAAGCTCCGACCCGACAAATCCCGCCCCGCCGGTGATCAGAATGTGCACGCTGTTATGCTCCTGGCTGGGACCAATTTCGGCCTGAATTGTACGCTTGGACCATCCATTCTGTGTACTCTTCTCTCGAAATAGGCATGGTATGTTTTACGAATCTAGCCGGCGTCGCCATAGTGTTCAGCTGCATCTAGACAGATAATCCCTGCCATCCTTGGCGCGGCCGGTCGCAGCGCGAAAGACAATATTCGAGCGCGAATTGACGCTGGAAATGGTACCCCGAAGGTAAGAATCTTTGTTAACGGAAGAAAAGGATTTCCAAAATTCGCTGCGAGCCTTTAGACCCAAGTTTTGGGACGATTTGCTTCGTCTGGGGCGCGCCTTTGCTGGGGCTACGTTGTTCATGAGCGCGCTATTCGGCCATCTCGGTATTTGCTGAGCTTAAATGACGATTGGTCCTGCGCAGCGAATTTCCGCGATCGAATGCCAGATGCCGGGATTTTTTGCTTCGATTATTCGGTTTCAAAGCAAGTCCTGCGCGAGAGAAGGTTCTCGAATCCCTGAACCAGATTCTTAGCGTGAGATTTATCTTGGGAGCTCTGTCCTGAATTTCCGTGGGGTACGTAACAAGTTTCAAAATCTCAAGCACTCGATCAGGCTGCACGGCGATTTTTCGTCATGCTTCTCCGGTAACAATGTCCGTTTTTTCTCGAGAGGCGTTTCGAATAGCGCCGGTGCACACTATTTCACCATCGACGAAGTCTTTCCGATGCTTCCACCCGAGCAACTCGTGGACAACTCCATTTTTGTCAAAATGGACATTGAGCAATCGGAATTCAGGGTTCTTCCTGGCCTCCTGAAATTCGAGAAATATATAAACGGACTAGCCTGAATAATTCGTGATTTAGAAACACAAAAAGCCTCTTTCATGGTAAAAAGCCGTTGTCTACGCGGTTTTAATACCAATCGGGAGGCTTTCGTGTCCGAGCATACCACGACAGAGTGGGT
>Ga0185299_10000963_pt1 | contig 65468 bp, 61 predicted proteins | sample PaiPotPPA55metaG_FD_128002 | JGI IMG/M metagenome (GOLD analysis project Ga0185299, IMG submission 128002) | Iron sulfur acid spring bacterial and archeal communities from Banff, Canada, to study Microbial Dark Matter (Phase II) - Paint Pots PPA... ... | reverse complement strand
GCGATTAATGAAAAGCGTATGCGAGGTGGGATCGGCGCTCGCCCCAATCACTTCAGCAGCAATCATGGGAGCCTCGGGATGCGCTTCCCGAAGATTTAACAGAACGCTAAGGCGCTGGACCTCGGCCGCCTGGCTTTCGAGTTCGCGATTGCGCAAGCGCAGGCGATCAACCTCGCTGTGGAGGGTTGCGTTCTCGATGCGGGCGTTGTGCAGCGCGAAATATCCCTCCCATACTCCGGCAATTTTTGAGAGGGTCCAGGAACCGAAACGCTCGGCGGGCGTAATGACCTGAACGGTCCAATAGCGGATGAGGCGGACGTCGTGCTCGCGCTTGACCTGAAACGCAAGCAGAAGCACCTGCGCGAGGACAACGCAGGCCAGAAGGGCCAGCGGACGATGGCGGGAAGAGATCTCGATCATGATTCAAGAAGCTCGAGGCTAGAAGCTAGATTGCCGGAACCTTAAAAATCCGCGACACCGCCTAGGGCGCGCCTCGAAGCAGCTTCACTCCTCAATTTCGGAACTGTATTTCCAGAACTTCAATTCCAGAATTCAATCAATCGAGACGAGGCGCAACAGCCGGAAATCACTGAGCATCTTGCCAGTGCCGAGAACGACTGAAGCAAGCGGGTCGTCTGCGATCGAAACGGGCAGACCGGTTTCCTCGCGAATGCGCTTATCGAGATTCTTAATAAGCGCGCCACCGCCGGTCAACACGATTCCCCGATCGGAAATGTCAGCGGAAAGCTCGGGAGGCGTGCGCTCGAGGGCCACGCGAATCGCGTTCAGAATCGTCGAAATGCATTCGGAAAGCGCTTCGCGGATTTCGCTGTCGTCAATCGTGACGGTGCGCGGAACGCCTTCAATCAGGTTGCGTCCTTTTACTTCCAGCGTAAGCGGCTTTTCGAGCGGATAGGCGGAGCCGATTTCAATCTTAATCTGTTCGGCGGTGCGTTCGCCGACGAGCAAGTTGTACTTGCGTTTGAGGTAGTGCATGACGGCTTCGTCCATTTCATTGCCGGCCACGCGTACGGAGCGCGAGTACACGATGCCGCTCATCGAAATTACGGCGATGTCAGTGGTGCCGCCGCCGATATCAACGACCATGTTGCCCGAAGGCTCCTCGATCGGAAGTCCTGCGCCAATCGCGGCGGCCATGGCCTGTTCGACGAGATAGACTTCGCTGGCGCGAGCACGGTAAGCCGAATCCTGTACCGCGCGTTTTTCCACCGGCGTGATTTCGCTAGGAACTCCGATAACGATTCGCGGGTGAACCAGAACGCGGCGGTTGTGTGCCTTCTGGATGAAATGCGTGAGCATTTTTTCCGTGACCTTGAAGTCGGCGATGACGCCGTCCTTCATGGGCTTCACTGCAACAACGTTTCCGGGCGTTCGGCCGAGCATTTCTTTCGCTTCGCGGCCGACCGCGACAACTTCACCGTTATTCTTGTTGATGGCGACGATCGAAGGTTCATTCACGACGATACCCTTGCCGCGCGCAAAGACGAGAGTGTTCGCAGTCCCTAGGTCGATAGCCAAGTCGGATGAAAACAGGCTAAAGACCGACCGCATGTTGAAGCCATTCTTCGTCACGTGTTGCTTCTCCCCCGGTTCCCGATGAGCGCCGCCGAATTTCGAAAGAATGCGCCTATGAGTACGAAAACGGCTGTTACGGGACCACTACTTCCGTGCGTTTTATCGCCGTGCCGCCGCGGCGGTTTTGTCCCGTAATCACGATGGTGTGACTTCCGCGAGCCATGGGTTGCGTGAAATACCGGAAGCGGCCGTCCGACTGAATATCGGCTACTTGTTCGCCGTTTACAATCAGCGCCGCCCCCGGCTCCGTGCGGCCGATGACTTCCACCACGTTGCCATGGAGTTCCGTGTTCTGAACTTCAAGCAGCATTTCCTGTTGTTTGCCAGCAGCTACGAGCGTGAACTTGTAGGAATTGCTCGCGTCGCTGACGTTTTCTTTTTCGTCGATGGCACGCACGCGCCAAAAATACTCGCCCGGATCGAGTCCGGTAATCTCAATGCTCGTTTCAGCAGTTTTCTTTTCGTTTACCACGTGATTAAACATTGCGGTGGTGCTGGTCTGGAAGTCGTACATCTTTGCCGTCCTGACAGGCTTCCATGAAAAATGAATTGGGTCGTGCTTGGGATCGGCCACGATGATTGGAGCCATGTTGAGTGGCTCGGTGAGATCGGGCGGAGCGAGAACGTCCGATTTCGTGACCTGTCCTCCGGTGGGGAAAGATGCGCGCTCCCACTGGCCGATATTCAGATGTTCGCCTCCGCGGTTAAGTTCCGCGCTGCCGTTGGCGACCGTAATCTCCTGCTGCTGCGTATTGGGATCGCTGCGGACCGCCGCGCGGCTATTTTCACGCAGGGAAGCCACCGCGTGCTCGAAGGAAACTTCGGCCTTCGATCCGGGAATTTCCCACGCGCCAGTGGCGAGGTCCACCTGACCGGAACTTATGTGTACGCCGACGGACGAGGCGCGGTCGGGTTCAACCACGTTGTCCTCAACCGTCACGAGCGTATCACCCTTTACCGTATAGGTCGTTCCATCGGCGAAAGCGATACGCGCCACTCCGTCCGGGCCTGTTTGAATGAAGTCGCCTTTATCAAGCGTGAGCTGATAATCGGCGTTGCCCCACTGAACGGAATTGACTTTCTTCACTTGTACTTTTCCATCCAGATTAACGAAACGCGCTTGTCGCGCCGTGATATTGGCTACTCCGCTTGTTTTGGACGACATCGTGTCGGAAATGCGCTTGACGATGCCTGCCGACATTTCCGGGAAAATCAGGTAGACGGAGGCAAAAATGATGGCGGCAACTACCACGATGTAAAGGGCTACCGTGCGATAACGTACGGTATGCCAATACACTTCCACGCGAGAGATTTTCGCTTTTGCCGCAGCCGCCGCTTTTGCGTCTTCCATCAGACTTGACATGAGATTGGGGTCAATTTAAAAATCTAGCATAGGGGTATAGGCCTTTCAACTCGACGAGAAAACAGTTGCGAAGTCGCTAACACCTCTCACGCACGGGAGGTCCGGCCTCGGGACGCAATAATTCACGAAACTCACTGTTGAGGTTCTGGTTCCAAAATGTGTGTTTTGCGGAGCTGTCGTTCGTTTTAGCTGGCGGCTTCCAACCATATTGGAGGTTGACCAACCTGTGCCGGTTTAGGGACACTATTTGTTCTGGCAGGTGTGCTGATTGTCCCTCAAAGCCTGTCGCGAGATCGTCCCCGATGGTGCGTGCAGGCTAAAGAAAATCATGGGGATGCGAGGCAAGAGAACATGAAAGAAATCATAGGTGAACTGGCTCCTCCGGTACGAATCCTGCTGACCCCTGGCCCGTCGAATATCGATCCGCGCGTCTATCGCGCGCTGGCGGCGCCCATGGTGGGGCACCTCGATCCGTGGTTTCTGGAGATGATGGGCGACGTGCAGATGTTGTTGCGCGGCGTGTTTCAAACGGAAAATCGAATCACGTACCCGATTTCGGCGTCGGGGTCCGGCGGAATCGAAACGGCCGTTCTGAATACTTTGGAAGTGGGCGACGAGTGCATCGTGTGCGTGAACGGAATGTTTTCCGAGCGCATGGCTGTGATCGCAGAGCGAAGCCCGGCAAAAGTGAATCGCGTGGAGGCGCCGCTGGGGCGCACCGTGGACCCGGAAGATATTCGCCGCGTGGGCAAGGGTAAGAAGATAAAATTCGTCGGCCTCGCGCACGGAGAAACGTCAACAGCAGTCCTGCAAAAAATCGAAGACTACCGCAAAGTGGCGGATGAACTGGGCGCGCTGCTGATCGTCGATACGGTGGCGACGCTGGCCGGCGTCCCGTTGAATGTGGACAAGCAGCACATCGACATTTGCTTCAGCGGTTCGCAAAAAGCGCTCAGTGCGCCGCCGGGAATGTCACCGATAACCGTGAACGCGCGCGTGGAAGAATTGATGCGGGCGCGAAAGACGCCTGTGCAGAGCTGGTATTTCGACTTGACGCCCGTCATGAGCTATTGGGGCAAAGAGCGGACCTATCATCACACGCCGCCTATTTCGCTGATTTACGGTTTGCGAGAGGCGGCGAGGCTCGTCCTTGAGGAAGGGCTCGAAGCGCGCTGGGAGCGGCATCTGCAAAATCAGCAGGCACTTGTGGCCGGTATCGAGGCGATGGGCATCGAACTTTTTGTTTCGAATCCGGCTGACCGGCTGCCAACGGTGACCAGCGTGAAAATTCCCGCTGGGCTCGACGACAAGAGAGTACGGCAGCAATTGCTCGATGAATTCAATATCGAGATCGCCGGTGGCATCGGGCCGACGAAGGGTCAAATCTGGCGCGTGGGTTTGATGGGTTATTCGAGCCAACGGACGAACGTGCTGCTCTTCCTGGGCGCGTTTGAAAAAGTGATGCTCGATCAAGGCCACCGCGTGCCGGCGGGTGCAGGGGTGGCCGCGGCGGTACAGAGTTATAGGCAGTGCGAGAAGCCCACGGCTGTTGGGGCGAGAAAATAAGCGACGAATGCCGAAGATCGCATATCCGACAATTCCCAACGCCGGCGCGATGAGCGACTTCATCGGCGTGTTCGACGTGCCCTCAAAGGTGACGGATTTCGTTTATCACTGCAGGTTTTCACACTGCTGGAATGGAATCGCGACGCGCCACAGCGACACGATGGATTGCAAATTCTTCGTGGACGGCAAGGGCGTTGTCCTCGGACTGGCGCATACCGCATTTGTTACATTTCGAACGCAAGCGGGCCGAAACTTGAGCGACCGCGAGGCGAGCTACATCGCTGCAGATTATCTCCGTGGGCGGCTGGAGCAGGAAGACGAACACGCGCTCTACGATGTTTCCGCGGCTGACGTTCTTCGGATTATAGAGAAATTCGGCGTGCGCTGAACCTCAGTCTGAAGTTACTCTCTTACCCGTCGTGCTCGCTGGTGTTCTTCCCGCATGCAAACCCAGATGTATCGTTCATGAATTCGGGATCAAGTAAGAGGACCTGTTTCTTCCGGTAACTTGATTCGTGGAGGTGCGAGCGAGAAGCTTCTAGACCTTTTATTCTTGCGGCGATTATTTCTTGGCGAGGGAGCGAATATAGTTCACAAGATTCCAAATATCATCTTTCTTGGCGCGATCGCCTTCCGCTGGCATGTCGCCCTTTCCCTTCTGAATGATGTAAAAAAGTTCGCCGTCGGTCTTATCCTTCAGCGCGGCGGGATCGTGGTAATCGGGAATCTTTAAATTCATTTCAGTGGCGAGATCACCCTTGCCGTCGCCAGTCTTGCCATGACACATGGCACAATCGATGGCGTACTTCTTCTTGCCCTGAGCAATCGATTCGGAGCTCGGCTTCACCGGATTCGCTTGCTTCGCGATCTCGGGAGGGACCTTGAAATCTGCGTCGGCCGGCTTTTCGGGGCTTTTAGTTTCCTGCGCGATGGAGGCAGGGGACAGCAGAATCAGCAGAACGGAAAGAGCAATGGCGTACTTCCACACAGTCGCCTCCCACAAAACGACGTGCTGACAAGTTACGCCGCATTCTACGACGCGCCTATCGTCCGCTGGAAGGATTCTTTTCTGCAGCGTGCCTGAACTCAGGCGTCGGAGAGAGATTCGCCGGACTCGGCATCTTCGGTGATTTCGCCGGACTCGAGGATTTCTCCGCAGTCGAGGCATTCGACGTACTGCGCGTCATCATCTTTGGCGATAAGCTGCGTGCGCTTATGCTTGCAAGAGGGATCTGCCATGACCGCCTCGCTCGGAAATCGCACGAACTAATTCTTGTGATTATAACTCCGGACGACCACCCGCATATGATCATTTCCCTGCGGTGGTAGCGGCGAAATGCTCCGCTCCGGATCAGGCCGCAGTTGACAAAAAGTGAGATTGAAACTATCAGTCTCTTTGGTGGGCAGTTAAAGGGAGCCTAATTGGCAGCCGAACTTACCTCGCAGAAGCGCCTGGGCAATGCGCTGTTCTACGGCATCGTCATCGTGCTGGCATATCTGGCGTTTCTCGTCGTCGGACCATTCCTCGGTTCGCTTGCCTGGGCCGTGGTTCTTGTTGTTGTTTCGTATCCGGTTTATGCGTGGCTTGCCCGTCGATGGCGGCCGGCCGCAGCAGCCGTTGTTTGTACCCTGGGCGTCACGGTGATACTGATTGTGCCGATGCTACTGGTGATGGGGGCGTTCGTGCGGCAGGGCGTCGACGCCGTCCAGTCAATTCAGCGGGGAATCGCGAACGGACATTTTGCGTGGGTGAACGACTTGTGGGTGAAGATTCAGTTGCGCTTTCCTGGCGCGAATGCTGAGGATCTTGGGACGGTGCTGCATCGCTATGGCGAGCAGGCGGCCGGCTACGTAGCAGAGCGGCTGGGATCTATTCTCCGAAATGCGGCGGAATTCCTATTTCATCTGGGCGTTACAATTCTTGCAATGTTTTATCTCTATTGCGATGGCGAGCGAATCGTGGAGCGCCTGCGCGAAGTGCTGCCTTTCGAGGAGCCGCATCGCGAGCGAATGATCAGCGAATCGCGAGACCTGATTTTTGCGAGTGTGACGTCGAGTTTGGCTGCCGCCGTTGCTCACGGACTGCTTGGCGGCCTTGCCTTTGGGATCACGGGGGTTACGGCCCCGATTTTTTGGGGCGTGATGATGGGATTTTTTTCGCTCGTGCCGGTGATAGGTTCGGCGCTCATCTGGGCGCCCGCAGCGATCAGCTTGATGGTCTCCGGACACCTGGGCCGCGGGATTGCGCTCGCCATAATTTGCAGCGTGGTCGTCGGACTTGTAGACAACGTGATCCGTCCTTGGATGATCAGCGGCCGCGCGCAAATGAGCGGGCTGGTTATTTTCATCAGCGTGCTTGGCGGAGTAAGCGTCTTTGGGATGCTGGGAATCGTGCTTGGGCCGATCATCATTGCTACGGCGGCGAGTCTGCTCGATCTCTACATGCCGAGTGAACAGCCTAGAAACGCCCACGCCAAACCGGGTGGGAAGAAGCCGAGGGCCGTGCTAGAGTAACCGACCTCTAACGGGACGATGGTAGTTGATGCCGAAGATTTCCAATTCGAAATATTCGAGCCTGCCGCCTGAAAAGCTTCGGTGGCACTGCGACCCTGCGCGTATTCCATTCGAGACGACAGCCGAAGTGGAACCGAACCACGGCGATATGGGCCAAGAGCGCGCCCTCCGCGCGCTCCGCATGGGAGTCGAGCTGACCGCGCCCGGGTACAACCTGTTTGTCTGCGGACTTTCGGGGACGAGCCGCGGCGGCATGATCGTGCGCATGGTCGAGGAAATGCGACTCGAAAGCGAACTTGCTCCGGACCGCTGCTACGTCAACAATTTCAAGAATGCCGACCGGCCGCGCCTGCTGACGCTTCCGCGCGGCCAGGCGAACGGCTTCAAGAAGGAAGTTGACTCCGGGATTGAATTTCTACGCAGGCGGATTCCACAAGTGTTCGAGGGCGAGCCATTCCAGCGGCAGAAAACGCGGATCGTGGAGCGCTTCACGGTGCGCGAGAAAGAGTTGATGGACGACTTCACGCGGCGCATCGCGCGCGAACAGTTCGCGCTCGGACGTATGCAGGTGGGCGCCGTTGCATTACCCGAAATTTTCCCCGTCCTGGAAGGGCAGATGGTGCCGATCGAAGAAATTCCCAAGCTCGTACAGGACGGAAAACTCGAGAACACCGCGGCCGAAGACCTTGAGAGGAAATACGATCAGTTCCGCCAGGAATTCACGGTCGTCTACCGCAAAACGCTTTCGCTTTCGCGCGAGCTGGCGAGCGAGATGAGTTATCTGGAGCAGGAAGCCGCGTCCGTGCTCGTGGACGGCGTGATCGAGGAATTGAAGGAAAAGTACGATTCGCCGCAGATTACGGAATACCTCGAAGAAGTTCGCCATCACATTCTCGATAATCTCGATCCGTTCAAGGAGCGCGAAGGCGAGGATGAGCAGCCGCCTTCGGAAGGCGGTGGAGGCCAGCGCTCGGAACGCACCGATCGCGATCCGTTCCGCGTGTATGGGGTGAACGTAATTCTGGCGCACGGGGAGCAAGAAAAAAGTCCGGTGATCTTCGAAACCATTCCCACCTACGCGAACCTTTTTGGGACGATTCATCGCAGCTACGACGCGCGAGGTGGCTGGAGTTCCGATTTCATGGACCTGCGCGGCGGATCGTTGCTGCGTGCGGACGGCGGGTTCCTGGTGATGTATATGCTCGATGCGCTAACGGAAACCGGCGTATGGCGCACGCTGAAGCGCACTCTCAACCACGGGAAACTTGAAATTCAGCCCGTGGATGTTTTCTTCCCGTTCAGCACCGCTGCGCTGAAACCGGAACCAATCGACGTCCACGTAAAGATCATTCTGATTGGCGACCGTCAAATGTACGAATTGCTTTACGATTACGAAGACGACTTCAAGAAGATTTTCAAGGTCCGCGTGGAATTCGACGAAGAGATGAACTGGAGCGAGGACGTAATTCGGCACTACGGCGGTCGATTGCGAAAACTCTCCGACGACGAACACCTGCTCCCGTTCGACCGCACCGCGGTCGCGTCGATTCTCGAGAACGGAGTGCGCCAGGCCGGACGGCGCGGGAAGATTACCGCAAGGTTTTTCGACCTTGCCGATCTGGCCCGTGAGGCGTGCTACGTGGCGCGGCACGACAAGAAAACGGTGGTAACGGGCGAGCATGTCCGCCAGGCGCTCGACGCGAAGATCGATCGCCACAATCTCACGGAAACTAAAATCCGCGAGATGGTTGAGCAAAATCTACTGTTCATCGATACAAGCGGCGGGCGCGTGGGCCAGCTAAACGGGTTGAGCGTACTCGAAATCGGCGGCTACGCTTTCGGCAAGCCGGTGCGCATCTCCGCATCCGTGGCGCTTGGGAAAGCCGGCATCATCAATATCGAACGCGAGTCGAATCTGAGCGGCCGTTTTCACGATAAGGGCGTGCAAATCATCGCGGGCTACCTGCGGCACACGTTCGCGCAGGATAAGCCTCTTTCGCTCTCCGCGAGCGTTTGCTTCGAGCAATCCTACTCCGGCGTCGATGGCGACAGCGCCAGTTCTACCGAGATTTACGCGCTGCTTTCGGCGCTATCGGACTTGCCGATACGGCAGGATCTTTCCGTCACCGGTTCGGTGAACCAGAAAGGCGACGTTCAGCCGATCGGCGGCGTGAACCAAAAAATCGAGGGCTTCTACGATGTTTGCCGCATCAAGGGATTTACCGGAACGCAGGGCGTGCTAATTCCCGCAGAAAATGTAGAGGACCTGATGTTGCGCGACGAGGTAATCGACGCAGTGGCCAAAGGCAAGTTCCACATTTATCCGATCGGCTCCGTCGAACAGGGAATCGAAATTCTCACCGGTGTTCCCGCAGGAAAGCGCGCTGCCACGGGCAAATTTGAAGTCGGCACTGTGTTCGCGAAAGTGGACGCGCGCCTGCGAACCATGGCTGACATCCAGAAGAAATTCGAATAGCGCCGCGATGGCATGGTCGGCGGGCCCAAAAGTCGCTTCTGCGTTGGCAATTCCGGACTAAACCAGACGGCGCATTTTCAGTTCAACCGCGCGTATCTGGCCATTCCGTTCGACCAGAAGTTTGTACTTGTGTCCTATCTGACGAAACAGTTGGTGGATTGAAGCGAGCGAAATGTCCGCTGCCGGCTCATCGTCGATTCCCGCGACGATATCGCCTTTCTGAATTCCGGCATCGGCGGCAGGGCTTCCCGGCACAATATCCAGAACTTCAAACCGCTTGAAATTGGGGCCCAGCGCGGCGAGAGAGAGTCCGCTCATGTCCGATTCGTCGAAATCGCCAAAATGGAAGTGCGGCTCGAGAATAAGCTGCTGATGTGAGAAGTCGAATATCACCGTGAAACGCCGAAGCAATCCCCCGCCGATAATCCCCGCAACCTTTGGATTTCCTGCGACGATCGCGCGCTTCTGGGAAAAAATTACCAGCACTTCCTCGGCCGTGTATGGACCGATTCCAAAAGCCTTCAGGCGCCCATAGGCGTTCCTGGGCGAATCGGTCCACTCGGGGCGAAAAGCGGGATCGGTCTTCGAGTGGGATGTAACAAGGCGATGTGCGTCGGCATAAGGCTCGGAGAAAACCACTCCGTCATCCAGATCCGTGTCGATCAGGAAGTCCGCTTCATCGGTGCCCTTCGGGCCGCTGAATTTCGCGCGGATCACCGGTTTTCCATCCGTGAATGCCAACGGCACCGCCTTACCCTTCCCGGAGTATTTGTAAACGCCGGGATCGTAGACGATTACCGTCTGGCGCGTATAGTCCGTTTCCATCACCACTTGATTGAGAAAATCGGCGCCCAGCGTTCCTTGATAGCGCTGCCCCACGCGTGCGGCGAAATCTTTCCGTGGGTGCGACGGAAGCGCAGCGAACGGAATCTCCAGTCCCGGAAGTTTAAGAATGGGATCTCGAACGCCATCGCCGGATGGCCCCCCCGATGAACCGCCGTTCAATCCGAGCTCTGCCGCCCGTTCGGGATCCACGGAAGTGGTGGTGGCAGTCGAATCGATTTCAAAGAGAGAAGGCTGGCCACCGTTGACGCGCACCGGCAAGAAAATCAGATTGCCGACGAATTGTGCGGGGATCTCTGCGGTATAGCCGCCCGACGTAAAACGCGCGGCAGCGGAGCTCTGAGATGCAGACGCCTCCGATTGCGCGTGGGGAGCGGGATGCGCGGCGATTCCGATCAACAACACGACAACAGGGAAAAGGTAGAGCGATCTTCGCCGAAGCATCCCGCCTCCCGCGCTTCTCGTGTTTCGAAAAACGCGCTCCGCGATTATACGGCTCATCGGCGGAAGAGAGAATTGCAGTCTTTGCCGTGCGGCTCAAGCACGGATCGGAACTACGGCGCGGGCGCGAGATATCCCTGGCGAGCGAAAACTCTGTACTCGGCTTGTTTGCCTCCGTTCGGAGACGCGGGTGTGTTGTTGTCGAGAACCTGCACGGCGAGCGTGTGGAATTGTCCATCATGTTCCGGAACGATTCCGATCACGTACTGGTGTCGCAAAGCCGAGGCGATCTCATGGTAAATGGCGACAAAATCATTCGCGGATTCGGGGAAATAAGCACGTCCTCCGGTCGCCGTTGCCAGCGCGTTCAACGCGGCATCTGCCTTCGCGAAGCTGAGTGGGTTCTCCGGGTCCGGCGCCGAAGCATCTGTCGGCGCGGCCGTGTTGCGCCCTTTCTTCGCCGGCTTTCCTTTTTTCTCGCCAGCATGGCGCAATGTGCCGCCGAGAGCTACCGGAAAGAGAACGGCATCCTCCGCGCGCAGTTTCCGTACGAGAGCGTCCCAACGCGCGGGCGGCGAAGAGTCGAGGCCAGTTGTTAGAAGCACGAGAGCTTTTTTGCCGGCAACGGGTGCGATCCAATCGAGCGCCGTCGATACGGAGTCGTAGAAATTCAGCTGTGCGCTTCCGAGCGTGTACTGGATTCGACCCAGTGCCGCAGTGAGTGCGGCTTTGTCGGGCGTGAACGCCAGAATGGGATGCGGCGACTCATCATAGGTGATGAGCGCCACCTGATCGTCCCCGCCCAGACCAGCCAGCAACTCATAAGCGGCGAAAAGATGCTGGTTGTGAATCAGATAAACGGCGGGGCTCGTCTCTACGACCACAAGAACCTGCGCGGGAGCTTCCACGGGCGCGAAGAAAATGATTGGCCGCTCAACGCCATTATCGAGGATACGAAAATTCGATTGCTCCAGTCCGCTGACGAAAATTCCGTGCTTGTCCGCGACGCTTAACTCCACCTTGACTAATTCTGCGGTTGAACGAATGGCCGGCTGCGTCTGCTGAGTTGCGTCCTGTGCGCGGCTCGCGCACGGCGCGAAACAAGAAAGCAAAACTGTGGCAACTAAAAAGGTCGGCTGGGTTCGGATTTGCAGACGCTTACTACTGAAGGTACGAATCAAAGTACACGCCGTTTGCATCCTTCCACCAACCGCTGACGGAAAGGCGGAGGTGGCGGGAGAAGACATCGCTCTTGACAAGTTTGGACCAGTCCACTGGAAGGGCCGCTGCGCCCTTTGCTTGCTGGGAAGCCGCCATCTGCTGGCCGTAATACGAGATCACTTTGTCCCACGGAATTCTGGTGAAGTCGGCGCCGCCCATGCCAGAAAGTTTTTCTGGCAACATCGCGCGCATGCGCGCGAATTCGGGGTCTGCCGAAACGGCTCCTGGTTTTGCATTTTCGCGCTGCATCGCTTCACGCAGTGTCGCTTTGCGCTGCGCGGCGAACAGCATGTGAGGTGTCACTGCAACGTAATAGAAACTGCGGCGTTGTTTTCCGGTGACAGGGTCCTGATAAGGGTACGACACGTCGAGGAAAGTCGTCGTTCCGGACGTGTCCTCCGAAGCGATCATGGAAGCGCCAACCGCGCGCAACACTCGTAGGACGTCCTGCTGTTTCTGGATGGTGATGGCGAACGTTCTTTGCGGCGCGCCGTCCTCAACAGAGAACGCCGTGGAGGAAGCAATCTCACCCGTAAAAAGCCCCAGCGCATTTTCGATCGGCATGCCTAGGTAGTTCTGCGCCATGCCCTCTCCCATGGCGACGCTGCCGGCTTGCTGAGGTGGAAGCGCTGCGGAGATGGCCGCGCGAAGCGAATGATAGAAGGCTGCCAGATCGACGCGAGAAATGCTGAAAATCGGGCCGCCATCGACAATCGCCTGCGTTTGAAAAGTCGCGCTGCTGGCGCCAGCCAAATCGAAAAGTCCGCCCGGCGACGCATCGCCGAGAAGTGCGCCGCGCATGCGCGTTGCTTCGCCGTTGAAACTCAAGCTGCCGCCGAGGACGTGAATTTTGCCCAGTTGAAATTTGGCCGCGAACTGGCCGAGCGGTTTGTCCTTTTGCTCCGGAGGAATCAGAGCGTTTACATCGGGAACGCGGCCGAAAAATTCCAGGACTGAGTCAGAACCGAGATAGGGACGCACTAGCTTGTACTCCGCAGTCTGCGTAATCGACGAGGCGGGTTTGTCGGATCCGCGATATCGGGTGATCAAATCTTCGATAGTTTCTTTTTGGCTCGCGAAGATAGCGTAGTGCGCAACCTGAGCGGAGTACGAAGTGTCCTTTGCTGACGTGCGCACCTCCACCGGTGTCCCGCCGAAATCGTAGCTTCTAACGATGGGCGGCTCTTTCGCATTTGCTTCTGATGCTTTCCTTAATTTTTGTATGAGAGCGGTTTTTCCGGTGGAGTCGTACACAAGGAATACGCCGGAGTTCGAAGCGCCGCCGCCCGATGCTTTCACCGTTTGGTTTACCGCAACACCGAGGATCGAGCCGTTGTCGAGCAGCGAAAGAATATCCGCGACTGGAGGATTTGTGGGCTTCTCGGCGGATTGCTTTGCGCTCTGTTGTTGGATTGCCACGGCAAGGGCCAGCCGTATGGGAGCGAAGTCGGGATCGTTCCACAGCTGTAACGCGTGATTTTGGCTGTTCGCGCCGGTCAGCGACGCCAGTCCGCGCCACTGGACGTAAAAGACAGTGTCCGGCGACAGGCGCTCGGCCCGCGGCGCGGTCTGCGCTGAAACGGAAGCGCACGAGAACAATAAAGAGAAAACTAGGGCTACGAACGCCCCCGGCAGCAGGCGTAGGCCTCCAAACCTTCGGCCTTGTGGTGTTCTCATATATGCTCCCCCTGAGATTCAGTTGAATCGCGCCTCACGCCTGCTTGCGTGGCCCGGAAAAAGGCGAGTCGGAATGGTCCGCGAGGTCCCCTCAAATTTGAAAGCTTGAATCGCCTTCAATCAAGATGACACGGCCGGCAATTCGCAGCCGCGGATTTAAATCGCGGCGTTAATTATCCGCCAACAACGGAGCTGTGCGGGTTGTCCTGCGGTGATTATTTCCCGGACTTCGCAGCCGGCGGCGGTGCATTCGCGGACTTCGGTGTGCTCAGGTATCCCTTCGCAGAATCCTTGGCAACCTCGAACACCACGATTTCGTAAGGGGCTCGCGCGCCGCGAACGTAGAACTGCACAGGCTCCCCGACGGTCTTATCTTTCTTCTCGATACTTTTGTCGTCGGCGACCACATTGAGCGTGTACTTGAATTTCTTGATGTCCACCTTGCGAAGCTGCATTTGAATGGGCCCCACGTGCTGGGGTCCTTTCGTTTTTCCGAGAGTGAACTCAAAGATGTCGCGCTCGCCAAGCCGCTTCAGCTCTTCCACTTCGTCGTGGTTGCGCGCAATCAAACCGCTCTGCACTCCCAGATCGCCGATCGTGCTTGATAATTTGCCTTTGGTGGCTTCCAGATCGGCTTTCGTCGCGGCTACGTCGCTCTTGGTCCCGCTGATTTCCGTGGCCACTTCGCCGAATTTCGTCGAAGCGTCCTGCTGCACCGCGCCGATCTGCTGGCGAAGCTGCTCGTCGCTTTGCTGCTGGCTCTTCTTGATCCCTTGCGCCAGGCTGCGGGCGCGTGCCAGCTCATCCTGCGTCAAGCCAAGCTTCTGCGAGGTGACGTCCAATTGCCCCTTCAGGTCGGCAATTCGGGAATTTGTCTTATCGAGTTCCGCGACCAGCGCCTGCGATTTTTTGTTGGAGTCGTCTTCAGCTTTGCGCGACGCCTGATGATCGGTATAGTTCGCATAGAGAAGATAACCGACGAACACAAAAGCGAGAACGAACAGCACCGCGACCCAGCGCGGCGTGCCTCCCTCGTCGATTACCGTGGTCTCCACAGGCGGGTTCGGGGACGAACTCATCAATTTCCTCCAGCGCGGCCGTTGCCGCAGTTCCAAGCCAAAATTATGGCTGACGCGAGTCGCGATGTCTATCCCTGCGCTGCGAAGAGCCGCGTCGGGCGCGAGGCCAGCGAGCTTCCACCGTGGTCGTCAACCCGCCCCGCGGCGTGAATTCACCGGTTACCCGGCACCACTTCGGATGTGCAGCCGCCACGATGTCGCGCAACATCCGGTTTACGGCGTTCTCGTAAAAAATTCCGAGATCGCGATACGCGAGTAGATAAATCTTCAGCGCTTTCAGCTCCAGGCACGCACGCTTCGGTTCGTAGTGAATCGTAATGGTGCCGAAATCCGGCAAACCCGTCTTAGGGCACACGGAAGTGTATTCCGGATAGCGGCTGGTGATTTCGTATCCGGGAAAATGATTTGGCCAGGTCTCAAGCTTCGGGAGCTTGGCATCGATGCCGGACCTGGAATGCGCGTCGCTGTACGATGGCATGGCAATTCCTTTCGCTGGATATTCTACACTGGAGTCGCGCGCGGCACTGCAATCCTCCTGCTTGTCTCACGGAAGGGTTTTCGGTATTCTTCCGGCGGTCGCGTCGCTCCGGGGGCCCGCGAAAAAAAGATGATATGTCCGCAGTGCCGCAGCGCCGATTGTTTTCGTTCGCACCGTGACGGGGCATTGGATTTTTTGCTTTCTGTGGCTGACCTGAAGCCCTGGCGATGCCACTCCTGCGATCGCCGGTTCTATGCATGGCGGGTCGCAATCGCCTTCACTCGTTTCGCGCACTGCCCCAGGTGTGGAAACTTCGACCTCGAACATATTTCCCGCGAGCGCGTGGAGAACGGCACGCTGATTACCGCCAAGCGATGGCTGCAGTTTCCCGCCTATCGTTGCGACCCCTGCCGCGAGCGATTTTTTAGCTCGCTGCCCCTTCGGCGCATTGTGCCGTCCACAGCAGCGGGTTACGTCCGCCGCCCTGCCAGTTCCTGACGGACCCGCTCTCCCCGCGCCGCTCGCCGGGCTGCGCATTCCGGGGTTGTAACCCACAATTCACATACCTCTCACGGAGCATTAAACCGAAGGCCTTAAGGTCTAGCCCTCCGCAGAATCGAATATTAGAGGTGTGAGTGCAGACGGAAACGAAAGCGCCCGGGGAGCCGAAGAGTGCAAAAGAGGCCGCGTGTTTGAAGTTGACAGCCGGTAAGGGTTCTGTAGAATTTCTTGCGAGGCCGGTTCATGACTCTTACCAACGCGTGTTGCAGCATCCTCTGTTGTAGCTTCCGCAGCTAGTTCCTCGGCCCTTTTCGTCTCCAATAAAACTGATCGAACGCTTTCGGCTTTAAGCAAGGTTGTATTCGACAAGAGCTTTACGTGGGCAGAACGGTAATTTCTGGGATCAATTCGGCAGTTCATTTCAAGGAGGAGTGAATGCGAGCAATACTGTCGTGGATTGTAGTCCTCGGCCTCGCCGCAGCGCCGGCGTTGGCTGGGACGGGTGGAGCAGGAGACGAGAAAGACAAGCCGGCCGATGGCACGGCCGCCGTATCGAAGAAAGACACTGGGGCAAAGCCTGCGCCAGCGAGTCTCGAAAATGAACTGCAGCAGCTTCGCGATCTTCTCGAAGCGCAAGCCAAGCAGCTTCAGGCCCAGAACGATCAGTTGAAATTGCAGCAGCAACAAATGCAGTCACTCGAAGCCGAATTGAAGTCCGTGAACGTGACGGCCACAAACGCTCTCACGTCGAACGCCGCGGTTACCTCCAACGCAGATCTGGCGGCCGCGCCGAACGCGCTTGCTGTCGCGACCGGCGATGGCCAGAGCGACCGGCAAGGTGAACCGCCGACGGCGATTCACATCAAGGGAATCACGCTCACGCCCGGGGGATACTTCGCGGCAGAAACCGTGTCGCGCTCGAAGTCCATCGTGGATGATATCAACACCAACTTCAAGAACGTACCGTTCCCCGGCACATCGGGCGCTCACTTGTCGGAATTCAACGCCACGGCTAGGCAGTCTCGCATCTCGATGCTCGCCGAAGGCAAACTCAGCAATGTAACCCTCCGCGGCTATTACGAAACTGACTTCCTTTCCGCGGGCGTCACCTCCAACAACAACGAAAGCAACAGCTTCACGCTTCGCGTCCGCCAATTCTACGGCCAGGCCGCGCTTGACAGCGGTTGGACATTCACCGGCGGCCAGATGTGGAGTCTGGCGACCGAAACCCGGAAGGGCATGGAGAACCGCACCGAACTGGCGCCGCTCACCATCGACCCGCAATACACGGTCGGCTTTAGTTGGACGCGCCAGTACGGCTTCCGCGTTACGAAGAACTTCGGCAACAAACTCTGGCTCGGAGTGTCCGTCGAAAACCCGGAAACGCTCTTCGGCGGCAAGCTCCAAACCCAGAACACTCTCATCGCCGCACCGGGAGACCTCGGCGGTTTGTTGAACAATCAGGCGAACTTCTCGTATAACGCCACTCCGGATTTCATCTTCAAGGGCGCTTGGGAACCCGGCTGGGGTCACTACGAGTTGTTCGGCATCCTCAGCAACTTCCGCACACGCATCTTCCCGTGCGCGGGAGCTACTGCGCTTGCCCCATGCGATGGAGTGGGCGCGCCATCGGCATTGCTCGCCAACAACAACACTATTGCGGGCGGCGGCTTTGGCGGCAACGCGCGGTTCCCGTTCTTTCAAAAGAAGTTTGAGTTTGCGCTCCACGGCCTTTACGGTTCCGGAGTGGGGCGTTACGGCACCAGCACTCTGGCGGACGTGACGGCTCATCCCGATGGGACCCTCGTTGGCCTCAAGAACGGACAAGCGCTCGTTTCGCTCGAGTGGCACCCAACTCCCAAGCTCGACATCTACGCCTATGGCGGCGGCGAATATGCGGGACGCGCCGCGTACGTCAACGCCGCCGAAAAGGGCGTCGGTTACGGCTCGCCGCTGCTCAACAACTTCGGCTGCTTCTTCGAGTTGCTGCCGGGGAACCAGAACCTTCCAACCGCGCCAGGTAATTGCCAGGGTGACATCCGCAACGACCTGGAAGGCACGATTGGATTCTGGCACCGCATTTGGAGCGGTCAGGCAGGGCGCTTGGCGTGGGGCATGCAGTATTCCTACTTCGTGCGCAACTCCTGGGTCGGCGTCGGCACCGGCACTGTAAACGGTGCGACCGTTACCACCAACGGCTCGCCAACCGGCATCGACAACATGTTCTTCACCTCGTTCCGGTATTACCTCCCTTAGTTCTCACCGGGTGCGGAGAGGTGGCTCTCCACCTCTCCGCTTCCTGTTCCCGCCGTTCTCCTCGTTCTGTCTCGTACCGAAATTCGCGCTTTTCAACTGAAACGCCCGAGAGTACGCTTGAACTATGGGCGGAGTAATGTCCTCTCACGTTCTTCACCGCACGGTTCGCCTGTTCCCGCAAGCGTTGTTGTGCGCGGCCTTTCTCGCGTTGCCATTCGCGTCTGCGCACACCGCGACGCCCAACAAGGCAACCGACGATAAGAGCGCTTCTAGCGCCATTTCCATTCCTCCCGGAACCATATTGCCTGTTCGCTTGAACCCGGCCATTTCTTCCGCCAGCGCCAGACCCGGCCAAGCCATCACCGGCAGGATCATGCAGGACGTTCCTTTGCCGGCGGGAATGAAGATACAGAAAGGGAGCGAAGTGATAGGCCATGTCATCGACGTCACCCCAGCAACCGCCGGCGCGGGCGCTCGCGTTTCTCTCGAATTCGACAAGCTCGTCTCCGCGCATCAGACGATCTCGATCGCCACAAATCTGCGAGCCATCGCAGGATTCATGCGAGTGATCGAAGCTCAGACGCCTAAATTCGGCGCCGGAGAGGGAGAAGTATTCCGCTGGCTCACCACCGTCCAAATCGGCGGCGATGTTGTCTACGGCGAAGGAGGGCCCGTCGTGTCGGGAGACGGCACAAACAAAACGGTGGGCAAAGCAGTCAACGGCGGCGTCCTCAGCCAAGTCCGAACCAAGGAAGGCACAATGTGCTGGGGCGCCATCGACGGCATCGACACTCCCCAAGCCCTGTGGGTGTTCTCGTCCGATGCTTGCGGCGCCTATGGCCTCGAACACATCAGCATCGCTCATTCCGGCCCGACCGACCCAACTGCCATTATCGTCCTGGCATCCGATAGCGGCGAACTCAAGATTCGCAGCGGCGCAGGTATGCTTTTGCGCGTCAATGCCACCGGCCATAAATAAATCGTACATCCTGGCGTGAACCGCGCCAGCCTCGATAGCCAGACGCTGAACCGCCCTACCGCGAGAATCGCCGGATGTAGTAAAATAGGTAACGCCATGAAAACTCAACTCACGCTCATCGTCCTTCTTGGTTCCGCCGGATTGAATCTCGCTCCCCGTGCGCGGCAAGCGGCGCCGCAACAGGGCTGGCAGCAATTGCAACCCACCGATTCGTTCGGTGAGTCCCGCAGTCAATTCTCTTACGCCGGAAAGTTTCTCGCGCCGCTTCCTGCCAACCTTCCTGCCAACGTGGCGGCCAATCCGGCGAACGCTCCGAACCCTCCCGCTCTTTTGCTGAAATGCGCGCCGAGCCGGCGCTCGCCCAACAAAACGAGATTCCGCGTGGGAGCCATAGTCGTAGGCGTGCCCCTGAAAATTCACATGGTCGAGCCGCCGGAGCGTAAGGGCGGCATCTCGTATTATCCCGAAGTCTCCGTTAGCTACCGGCTCGACGAAGGCAAGGAAGTCGAAGACGACTGGCCGCCGCGCTACGACAAAGTTTCCCTGGAATTCGACAAGTCCACCTTCAAGAAAATCCTCCGCGCGCGCACCTTCCTCATAACCTTGCACGACAGGGACGACCAGGAACTCCGCATCCAATTCGACATGCCCGAACTTTCCGCCCCCGTGGCTCCGGCCTCCGCGAACGTCGCTTCCGCGCCTCTCACCTCGGCGCAAGTCGCCGAAGCCTGCGGCATCGACGACCTCGAAAAATAGCCGATCGGCCAAGTCCCCCGGCGTGGAACCTTAGGGATCAGTAGCCCCTACTCAGCCTCCGTCCCGCATCGCCCGCGTGCCTGTCATCCCGTTTATACTTCTTCCGCCAGTTGAATTTCGGGAGGACTCTCCCAAGTCACTTTAAGTAAAAAAGAGTGCTTTCTCACGATTCACGGCGCACCGTCTCCACTCAACTCTAGTTCTATACTTCAAGTACAGCTGTCCTTTCTTTGGCACTCAGTACAGTTTCAATTTTTCCTCGGCGTGCTAACCTGATTCCGGCACGTCCTTCACAGCGCCGCCGGGCTTTTCCTGCGAGTGAATCGCACACGAAGTAAAAACGAAAAAAAGAAAGAAGGACGAAAGAAATGGCAGACGAAAGAGGGTATTGCGGAGCCTCCCAAGGCTTCGCTGACCGGAGCATGGGCGATCGGCCGTCCTCTCGCCACTCCATTTCTAATCGCCAAATTCCGCGATTAGAAACCGTCTTAAGCACCTGTGGAATCAGCACGCGTCTCAGTCCTAATCGCCAAAAATATGAACTCGCCACCGGTCGAATCGCCGGTCGTGCGCAAGTCGAAGGGACTGCACACTTCGTCAGCAACGCGAGGATCGAGGTCAACGGCGCATCCCTGGTCGCCGGTCACGCGAGCCTGCGAGACAGGTCCAACCTGGCGGATCGATCCGTCCTCAATTCTAATCGGCTCCGTCGCCGATTAGAATTCGCGGCAACTTCATGCAAACAAAGGGCGGCGTGCGATTCTAATCGGCGGAAAACGGGCGATTACGCATTTGTGCAAAATGGCTTTCGAGTGCCACTCTCCTCTGAATTTCTAATAGCGAATCCGCGATTAGAAACACGCCTAACTCAAAGAAAACAAACAGCGCAGGCAGTCCTAATAGCGAATTTTCACTGGTTTTTGATTCGTTTCTTTTATATCTGCGAGGAAAAAGAGAACGCCTCTTGCGGGGATTTCTCCCCCGCAAGAGGCGTTCTCCAGGATCGGTCCGGCGCGCTAGCGTCGGCCGATCGGCGGGCGTTAGGCGCGCGCCGCCGATGTTGCTCTCGGCTGCTCCGGTGCGGCAGCGGCCGGGGTTTCGCTCCTTACAGGGACCTTCATGCGCCGCAAAACAAAGAAGGCGAGTATCGCGGCGATGATGTCGAAGGCGATTGCTACCGTATAGACGCCCTGCCAGCCCACCTTCGGCATGGTGAACTTGGCGGCGAACGGCGTCCAGATCGTCGGGATTACGGTGAGAGCGATCCCGTAGACCACGGACACGATGGCGATTGCCATAAGCGTGCTCTTCAGTATGTGGCTCATCGTGATGCGCAGCACCGTCGGCGCCAGGAACAGCGTAAACAGCACCAGCGCGCCCCCGAACAGCAGCAGGAAGTCGGCGCGGAAGTCGAACGCCTTGCCTGCCGCCAGCGCGGAGCCGATGGGTACGAACATCGAAGCCGTTCCCTTCGCGGTGTAGAGGAAACCGTAGTTCGCCGTGGCATGCTTGCGGCCGAAGAAGTCGCCGCACATGGCCGGGAACAGCGAATAGATTTCGCCCCACCCGAAGAACGTGAAGGCGCTGAAAACCACGAAGAGAACCGGATTGTGGGCGAACTTAATCAGCGCGAAGATGGCCGCTGCTTCGAGACCAAACGCCAGCGTCATCGTTGCTTCGCGGCCGATGTGGTCGGAAATCCATCCCCAAAGCGGACGGCACAACCCGTTTACCAGGCGGTCGGCCGAAAGTGCGAATACCAGCGCCCCCATGGACAGTCCGAACAGCGCGACGTTCACTTTGTCGACCTTGAAGTCCTTGGCCATCGGCGCGAGCTGCGCGGTGGCCATCAATCCGCCCGTCGCCACCATGGCCATCATCACGTACATCAGCCAGAACTGGGAGGTGGACGCCATCTGAGCCGAGCTGAAGTCCGCCACGCTTTGGCGTTTCTTCACCATTTCTCCCGGGGTCTGCCTCCAAGTTTTTGGCAGCCAGCCCACCGGGGGCGCTTTCAAGAACAACGCTGCGACGATCACCGTGATTCCCTGGATGATTCCCCAGACGATGAACGCGTGCTGGTAGCCCGAGCCTGCGGGCTGTCCCACGGGATTGATCATGTGCTCGATCGGGGCCACGGTGAACGCGGAACCGGCGCCGAAGCCTGCCGCTGTGAGTCCCGCGGCGAGGCCCCGATGATCCGGGAACCACTTCATGGCACTGCCGATGGCGGTGCCGTAAACGATCCCGGCGCCGAGTCCGGAGAGGCCGTACCAAAGATAGAGCGCCGTCAGCGTGTCGGCTTTGCCGCTTCCCACCCAGCCCAGCCCGGCGGCCACTCCGCCAACCATCACCAGGAGCTTGGGCCCGAACTTGTCCACCAGCCAGCCCTCGAAGGGAACCAGCCAGGTCTCCAGCAGAACGAACACCGTGAAGGTGACCTGGATGAGGGCCAACTCTTTGTTGAGGTGGGTCGCGAGCGGATTGACGAACAACGTCCAACCGTATTGAAAGTTCGCGACGGCCACCATGCTGAGGATGCTGAAGAAGAGAATGATCCAACGGTTACTGAGAAGATTTTCCTGAAAGTCAGATTTCTGCCCCGCGAGCTCTGTAGACACGGATACACCTCCCAAGGATTCTGCAGCGCGAAATTTTCTAATCCGCTCCGCTCACCCCTTGAGGACTGTGCTCCCCGTCCTTGCGGAAATGCGCAAGAAAGCCGTCAGCCGCTTACCCCACCACCTTCAACTTCAGGCAGGCGCCTTATCGCTCTCCAGCTCCGTGCGGAAGGGAATCACGCCAGGAATGAGCCATTTGTCCCACATCTGGTCTATTTTGCCCTGGAAGTAAGAAATGTCTTCGTCGATGAAGTGCGCGAAACGCCCCTGCTTGAGAAGATAGTCAGCGACAGGGAGGCGACGCGTACGCCCCTCGGCGATTTCTTTTGTTTTGCCGACGAGCCGGAGTACGCCGTCTTCGATTTCGTACATCGGCCAAATTCCGGTGGTGACGGCGAGTTCGCCGAGCTCGTGCGAGAGGATAGGATCATAGTCCCAGCCCTTGGGGCAAGGATCAAGAGAGTGAATGAATGTGGGGCCGCCGATCGAAAGCGCTTTGCGCACGCTGTTCATGGCCAGCAGGCCGTACGACATGCAGACTGTGGAAACGTAGCGGCACTCGGGATGCCCGGCGGCCATCATTCCCGCCATGTTCTTCTTCCAGCGGTGGTGCATGATGCGCTTCACTTTTCCTGGAGGGCTGAACGTGGTGTTCGCGCCGTAGGGCGTGCTGCCGGAAAGTTGGATGTCGGTATTCGCGTAAGATTCGTTGTCGTACATCAGGATCAGGCAATTGTAATTCGGGTGAGTGAGCGTGGCGGAAATCCCGGAGATGCCCATGTCCGCGCCGCCGCCATCGCCGCAGAACGCGATGACGTTGATGGGCTCCTTCTTCATCTTGCCCTTGCGCATTTGCGCTTTCAGGCCCGCCGCGGTGCCGAGCGCCGCCGAGCCGCTGCTTCCCAGCTGCGTGTGCATCCACGGAATCACCCACGACGTGCTGTAATACGTGGTGTTCGCCACGTACATGCAGCCCGTGCTGCCGAGCACGATGGTGCGCGGGCCGGCGGCCTTGGCCATCATCTTCATGACGAGGGCGGATTCGCAGCCCTGGCAGGTGCGATGGCCGGAAGTGAAATATTCGTCGAGCGGGAGCTTCTTCACGCCCTTGATTGGATCCAGATGTGCCAGCGGGTAAAGATCGGTGGTCGACATTGCTTTAATCTCCTCGATTGCCCTTTTGCAGGGCAGCTAATTCGTTATTCGCGTACTCCAATCCATTGTGTTAAGGGCTGCGCTTTTCCTTCCGCTGCCTTGTAAACGATGTCCGCCATTTTGTTCACATCCGGCAGCAAAACCTCGCGGCCGCCCAAGCCGCCGATGAAGCCGATGATCGGAGGACGCTTGGCGGTGGGATACATGGCGGTGCGAATTTCCGTGGCTAGCACGCCGCTATGGTACGGCGAACCGAGCGAAAAGTCTCGATCGAGAACGCCCACGGCCTTGAATCTTCCGAGGCATTTCGCGAGCTCTTCGGCGGGGAACGGACGGAACCAACGCACGCGCACGAAGCCGACTTTCTTGCCTTCCTTGCGCATTTGCCGGATCGCGACGCGCATCGGATTCGACAGCGTGCCCATGCCGACGAGCACGATATCGGCGTCCGCCGTCTCGAACTCTTCGAAGAAAGGATTGCCGTAATCGCGTCCGAAAATCTTCGCGAAATCCGCGTAGGCTTCGCGGATCACGCCGGCGGAGCGTTCCATGGCTGCGGCGGTCTGGCGGCGGATTTCCATCAGCCAGTCTTCATTTGCCTGAGGAGCGATGGTGATCGGATTGTCCGGGTGAAGCAGCAGATCGCCGCGGTCGTATCGCGGGAGGAACTTCGTCACTTGATCTTGCCCCGGGATTTTGACGAGAGCCTGCGAGTGGGTGAGGAAAGCGCCGTCGCAACTGATGGCGCATGGCAAGAAAACGCGGCGGTCTTCGGCCACGCGATAGGCGATCAAGGCCACGTCGAGCGCTTCTTGCGGGCTATCGACCCAGACGAGTTGCCAGCCGAGGTCGCGCACGGCAAGCGCGTCGTTGTGCTCGACGCCGAAAGCTCCGGGATCGTCGAGCGCGCGGTTGCCGACCATCGCCACCATGGGAATTCGAAGCGCGGGAGTGACGGTGAGGCACTCGAATGCGTACATCCAGCCGACGCCGCTGCTTCCCGTGAAAACGCGGGCGCCGACCGCCGAGGCGTGCTTCACGATCTCGAACTGGGAGTGCTCGCCCTCGGCGATGATGTATTCGCAATCGAACTCGCCGTTGGAGACGAGTTTGGCGATGTACTGCATCACCGTGTCGTACGGACGAATCGGATATCCGGTGATTACGTCGACGTCCGCCAGCTGACAGGCGATGGCAATCGCCTCGCTGCCGGTGATCAACTCCATCCTGTCGGTTCCTTCAATCTTGACTGCGGTTGCCATTAGAGTTTCTCCTCGGCTGAAAATTAATCGTTGGCGTCGGCTTCTTTCATGGCGCCGGGTACCTGTTCTTCGTACTGCCCGCGGTAGCGGAATCCGTGCGAGCGCTCGTGCTTTTCCTCGATCTTGCCCTTCAGCCAAGCCTGGTAGCCGGGCTGGTCTTTCCGCCACGCTTCCCATTGGCTGTCGTTATCGGAGAAGGAAATTTCGTTGACCATCGTCACGCAATCCTTGACCGGGCAAACCGCTTCGCACACTCCGCAGCCGCAGCAGGCTTCCATGTTGGCGTCGTAGAGTCCTTCGGGAGTGACGTCGAAGCAGGAATCCGGGCATTGCAGCCAGCAGAGCGTGCATTTGATGCAGGTGTCGAAGTTAACTACCGGACGCATGGTGCGCGTGAGGTACTTTTTGAACGTGGGGTTGCGGGCCGGCTGGAAGCCGCCCGTCTTGTGGTTCTGCGCGTCCGTCATCATATGGCCCTGCGGAATGGCGGGAATCGTGATTCCATCGCGCATTTCCGTCCACTTGGGCATGACGAATTCGTAGGGCTTTTCCGTATTGCCCTGGCTCGGCTTTACCGGTACAGACGCGATCGTCTCGTAGGTGCGCGCCGCAGAAGTGGTTTTGAGGGGGTCGTTCCACTCCTGCATGATGGCCTTCTGCACCGACGCCAGACCAAAAAGCTCCGGCACGAATTTCGCAATAGCGCCAAGAATGCGCACGTCGGTGTGGTCTTCTTTGTAGACCCAAAGACCGGAGAAGCTAGGAATCGCCTTCAAAATGGCGAGGTTGTAGGGCGTGTCTTTCTTGTGGCACATCTCGATGATTCTTTCGGGAGTTTCGCGCGACGTCACGAGCAGCGTGCCGCCCGACTTGGTGAGCCGGTTGATTGGTTGCAAGCCGTACCACGCCCACGACTCGACGCCCTTGCAGAGTGTATCGTCGACGCAGATCGAAATGTCGACCTCCTTCGGCTCGTACCTCGCCATGCCTTCTTCGAGCGTAATGTCGTCGGTGGCAATGATGGCGAAGGCCTTGGCGGGAATGCCGTTGCGCTCCGGGCTGTCACCGTAGCGCCCGAACGAAATGCCCGGTTTTCCTTCGTGATGCGCCGCGAGCACGATCGCGCGACTGATATTCTTCGCTAGGGTTTTCTGAAAGATACCGCGATAAACAATTTCCACTGCCCAGAGCCGGCCCATTAGGACCTCCTCATAGTCTTAGATCTTTTTTAGAACCACTTCTTCAATTTCTTGAATATGCCGACGCATGGCGATTTGCGCCGCCGTTGCGTTGTGCCGCCGGATAGCGTTCAAGATTCGGCGGTGACCCTCAAAAGACTTCTGGAGCCGCCCTTCCCCCTGAAGCGAGCGCTCGCGGCTCTCGCGGAGAAGATCCATGAAAACGTCCACGACCTTCAGAACCACACTGTTTCGCGCAGCTTCTGCAATCGCGTAATGAAACTCGGTGTCTTCTTCCACGGCCAATTCGCCGCGGTCAACCTTTGCTTTCTGGCGCGCTAGAATATCTTCCAGGTAGGTGATTTCTTCGCCGGTAACTTCGAGCGCCGCCCGGCCCGCCAGAGGAGGCTCGATCATGCGCCGCAGCTCGAGGAGCTCGAGCAGCATTTCGCGCTTGTGAACCAGCATCGTGGCGATCGGATTGACCAGCGACTCGGTGGTCAAATCGCGAACCACAGTGCCCTCGCCCTGACGAGGTTCAACAAGGCCGATCAGCTCGAGCGAGCGGATGGCATCGCGAAGAGAGCTGCGGCTGACTTGGAAAGTTTCGGCGAGTACGCGCTCGGGGGGAAGCATGTCGCCGGGTTTAAGGAGGCCGTCGACGATCATGCGCTGAATTTGCTGGGAGACTTTCTCGTAAACCTTCGTCTTGCGGACTGCGGCAAACTCGGGTTTCGCCAGCGTGGACAAATCGCTTCTCCCGAAGGTCACTGGTACGAACATCGGACCATTCGGGGGCATTGAACACCCGCGCCACTAGGGTGTCAAGAGAAATCTGATTCGGTGAATCAGGTTTTTGAATCGGCCCGCAGGCAGTTCCGGTACTCCTGCGTGCTGGCTCGCCTCCAAGACCTGTGAAAATCCGAGGCTGTTTTGAGGAATCAGAGCCTGGATTCCGAATTCTCGCAAGCGTCCACGAACCCCGGCGTTTTCACGAACAACCCGTTCGTAAACGACTAGCAAACGAAGAGGGCTGCCGGTGAGTTGGCAGCCCTCGAACTTTCCAAATTGTTGGACGGGCTCGATTTCGCCGAGCCAGCCAGCTAACTAACGACTCCTGCCGCCTACGAAAATGATGGGCGCGCTGGTCTTCTCGAGCTTCGTGAACTTCTTAAGCCGCTTCGTTTTCTTGGTCGCCATTTGAGTTCCTCCTCTTTTGAACTATGGCCCCCATGAGCGCTGAACTATACCAAGCAGATCGGGTGCCACTCACAGAATGCGTGTGGGCGGTGCGCAAGGCCAATGTTTGCAGTAGCGCGTTGCGATGGCCGCATTGGGAAAAGCGAACGGACCGCCAGGAGGCGTTGAAATTCTCAGCCCGCTTAAATTCTCAACAGCCCACGGCCGGGCCAGACGTCCGTTCCGAGCGGCCGTCCGCTGTTTATCGCACCGCTTTGTCGAGTACCCCACATATAAGGTCCAAGGGTGGCAAATATAATCGATTCCATATAGAACACTGTCGCAGGTTGGGCACGTTCTCCCGCCCGGCCGATGAGGCACCCTTGGCTACGAGAACCCAGAGAGTCGTCCAACCAGGTGAGAGAAGCAACCCTCGGGGAAACCCTGTCAGCAATCGAATCTTGTTAGCGCTACCCGATAGTGAATATAAGCTGATCCGGCCACGGCTCCAATTTCTGCCCCTGCCGTCGCACCGGATTCTTTACGAGTCGAATGGAAAAATCGAATTCGTCTATTTTCCGAATCGAGGATTGATTTCTCTTGTCGTCCTTATGGGAGACGGCAAAACAGTGGAAGTAGCGGTACTGGGTAGAGAAGGATTCGCGGGCGTGCCCTCGATCTTCGGGTTGCCGCGAAGTCCCATACGCGAGGTGGTTCAAATCGCGGGAGACGGTTTCAGAATCAAGGCGAGCGTGTTTCGCCAGGCTCTGCATTCCGCGCCTGTCCTGCGGGCGCTGGTAGGACGCTATTCCGGGGTGTTGGGAATGCAGGTTTCGCAGACCGCCGCATGCAACCGTCTGCACGACATAGAACGCCGCCTGGCTCGGTGGCTGCTCATGGCGCAGGACAGAGTCGATGCCGCATACGTTGGCATTACCCACGACTTCCTGGCGACCATGCTCGGCACCGACCGATCAACCGTGAGTATGGCGGCTGCGAGCTTGCAGCGCATGCACATCATCGACTACACGCGCGGCGCAGTGCGCATTTTGAACCGTAAGGATCTCGAGGCGGCAGCCTGCGAATGCTATCAGGCCATTCAACAGTTTAATGGAGAGATTGATTTGAAATAGAAACCGGCGCCATCGGTGCCGGATCTCCGGCGGAAGTTACCGAGCCGTGAAATGCAATCGCACTTCGGAGAAGCCGCTTCGTGGATCGGCAATACGATCTTTTCGAAATATTCCCCGACGGCTCTCCGTTGTGGCGGGAATCTGTGTTCGGCCTTGAAAATGCCACGCGCCGTTTGAAAGAATTATCCGCCCAAACAAAAAATGAAATTCGCGCGATTCATATTCCAACCAACACAGTGATAGCCACGACGAATCTTCCCGAATAGGTGAGCGGCCCCCCGATTTTCCGGTTCGAAGCCGATTTCCGGTGCGAAGGCGATGTTTACTTGCGGCGGGTATTCAGGCGTGCGAAAATTCTCAATCAGCGACCACTCTGGCGATATCGTCTAAAGGTTAGGACGGAGCCCTCTCAAGGCTCAAATCCGGGTTCGAGTCCCGGTATCGCTACCAAGATTTGCCGAGCGGAACACTCGCAATTCCATTGCGGCCAATTTGGATTCGTATTATCAGATTTTTCTATTTGCCGCCCGGCATTTTTCGATTTGACGCTCCTACAAGCCGCGCGATACCCTACGCCGTTCAACCGGTTCCCAGCGCCGCAGCCGGGAATCGCCGTTTAACTTAGACTTTTTCTTTCGAGGAGATGCATGGCCAACGAACTTCGCAATTTTCTGACGCTCTCGTACGAAGAGCTGGAAGAGATGAATCTGCACGCGAAAGAGCAGCGCATGACTCGCGTGGCGCCGCACAAAATTCAAGAGCAACGCATCAAGTATCTGACGGACGAGAAGCGCATCAAGGCCGTCACGGTGCTGTTCAGCGATCTGGAAGGCCGCCTGCACATGCTCGATTACGACAAGAAGTTCCTGATCAAGAGCTGGGACAATCTGACGTTCGACGGCTCGTCGATTCGCGGGTTCACGGCGCAACGCGAAAGCGATCTGCGCCTGGCGATGGACTGGAGCGCGTTTTACTGGGGGCCGGCCGACGTGTTCGGCGGCGGCAAGGTGCTCGTTTTCGGCCATGTGATCGACAAAGACGGCTCGCCGTATCGCGCGGACATGCGCGGAGTGCTGAAAGGCTTCGCCGACGGGCTGCACAAGTCGGAAGGGTACACACTGAACGCCGCCAACGAAATCGAAGGCTTTCTTTTCCAAGGCGCGGATGCGGAGAGGAGGTATCACGAGACGGGGAAATTTGAATACGTCAACACCGGCGGCTACTACCACTCATTACCTGGCGATCCGTTGCGCACGTTCATCGACACGACCGCCGAAGTGCAGCGGGCGATGGGATTCGAGAATGAAAAGGACCATCCGGAAGTGGCGCCCTCGCAATTTGAGATCAACTACGGCTATGGCGAGGTGGTTGCCGCAGCGGATCAAATCCAGCTCTACAAGCTCGTCTGCCGGCAGGTGGCCACGCGCATGGGATTGACGGCGTGCTTTTTGCCGAAGCCGGTTGTCGGCGTGAACGGCAGCGGCATGCACACGAACTTATCGATCAGCAAGGGCGGCAAGAATTTGTTCTGGGACCCGAAGGGCGAGGAAAAGCTCAGTAAGGTGGGCTGGTCGTTCGTGGACCACATCCTGTCGTACGGGAACGATATTTGCCTGATCATGAATGCGAGCGTGAACGCCTACCGGCGTCTCGACCCGCACTTCGAAGCGCCGAATCAAATCAAGGCTTCGGCCGTCGATCGCGGTTCGATGATCCGCATTCCCATTGGCAACGAACGCAGCATGCGCGTGGAGTTCCGTTCCGTCGCGCCGGACGCGAATCCTTATATGGTCATGTACGCGATTTTCAAGACGGGACTTGAAGGAGAGACGGCGAAGATCAAGAATCTCCGCCAGGCGGAACGCTACCTGCCGGACAATATTTACACTGCGCTCGAAAATTTCCGCAAGTCCGGATGGACAACAAAACTCCTGGGCGAGGATGTGAAAGGGCGTTACGCGGAATTAAAGGAAGCGTCGGCGGACCGCTGCTCGCGCCATCTCGGCACTTTCGTGAAAGCTCCGGAAGTGCAGTATCACCACGAAGTGTATAACCAGTTCCTGTGGAACTTGTTCTAGAAGGCCTTGTCTCACCTCGAGCCCAGGCTGAAGGTAGCCAGGAGAAGGTAAAGCAAAGGCGGCGAAACGGGGCGGGTGGCGTCGATAAAGCCATTGTCGCAGCGAGGTGGTTCGCGCTATACTGCTCGCATAGGTTGGACGAATTTTGCAGCGATTTTTCCCGGAGGCACTGATGGAATGGGTAACCCCTCAGCACGAAGAAGTTAACCTGAACTGCGAGATCAGTTCGTACGCGAACGCTGAACTGTAGCCGCTAGATGCGCGTCAAAGTCCTCGGCTCGGCTGCCGGGGGCGGTTTTCCGCAATGGAATTGCGCTTGTCCTAACTGCTGGCGTGTCCGGCGTGGCGAACTAAAAGGCCAAGCCCGCACACAGACTCAGATTGCCGTTTCCTCCGGCCAGTCCTCCTGGATACTCCTAAACGCGTCGCCAGACCTGCGACAACAGATTCTGAAAGATCCGGAGTTTGCTCCTGCCGAAGGCGCGCGGGGCACCGGGATTTCCGCAATCATACTAACGAGCGCTGATTCTGATTGCGTAATGGGCTTGCTACACTTGCGCGAGTTTCAACCGCTGCGAATTTTTGCCACCCCGGCGGTGCGCCGGATCGTCACCGAAGAGAACAGTTTATTTCGAACGCTGGAGCGATCGAGTCCGCCAGTGCAATGGATCGATCTGACGTTCGACCGACCGGTGAACGAGTTCGGGCGGACGGCGTCCAAGGGGGACGAAAACCTATCCTGCCAAGGGGTGCCGCTTGGGGGCGAATTTCCGGACTATGCGAGTGAGCGGCTCCGGCGAGGTTTGAGGCAGGAAGAGGCTGTCATCGGCCTCGAACTCGTGCAGGGCGAAAAAAAAATCTTCTACGCTCCGGGCTTGCCGGGGCACGGCACGGAATGGATTCGCCGAGCACACGAAAGCGATCTTTCGCTCATGGACGGGACGTTCTGGACGGATGAAGAGTTAATGAATGTTCGCGGAAGCGGCAAGACGGCGCGTCAGATGGGCCACCTGCCTCTTTCGGGCGCGAACGGACTAATCAAGCAAATGGGCAGTGGAGGCAGGACGCGCCGCGTGCTGATCCACATGAATAATACGAATCCGGTGCTCGACGAAGAGAGTTCAGCGAACCGCGCAGTGCGCGATGCGGGATGGGAAGTCGCCTATGATGGTTTGGAGTTTGAACTGTGAGTGACGCTGGACGAAAAACTATTCTGACGGAAGGTGAATTCGTGGCGCGGCTGCGTGCCATTGGCGAGGAGCGATATCACCACAAGCACCCATTTCATCAGCTCATGCACGAAGGCAAATTGACGCGCGGGCAGCTTCAGGCCTGGGCGCTGAATCGCTATGCGTATCAGAGCCGTATACCGGTGAAGGACGCGGCAATACTGGGGCGAAGCGAGGATCCGGACTTTCGCCGCGCATGGCGCAAGAGGATTATCGATCACGAGGGCGACGGCAGCCGGCCCGGAGGCATCGAGAAATGGCTGAGGCTAGTGGAGGCAACCGGCCTTGACCGCGAACAAGCGATTTGCGGCGAAGGAATTCTTCCGGCGACTCTCTACGCGGTGGATGCCTACGTCTGTTTAGTCCGGACGAGGACTTTGCTGGAAGCTGTGGCGTCGTCGCTCACTGAAATGCTTTCGCGGAAGCTGATCACGCTGCGGATGGATCGGCTGCGACAGCACTACCCGTGGCTCGCGAACGGGCTGGATTATTTCGAAGGGCGGATTACCCAAGCGCCAGAGGATGCGGAATTCGCGCTGGGCTGGGTGAAGAGGCATGCGCGGACACGGGAGGAACAGGAGCTGGCGATGGGCGCATTGCGAGCCAAGTGCGATATTCTGTGGGCGATGCTGGACGCGATCTATTTTGCGTACGTCACACCGGGCTGGCCGCCGCCGGGCGCGTTCGTACCCGCGAAAGAATCATGACGACACCCGAACCGAGCAGCTTTCCGCACCTCGCAGCCGGTTGCAGGTTAAACGAGAAGGCGCAACCCCACCGGGTGCTTCTGATGCCGGAGCGCGCGCTGCGACTCAATGGGCCGAGCCTGGAAATTGTGGAGCGCTGCGACGGCAGGCACACAGTGCGGCAGATCGTCACGGAATTGCAGAAATTGTACTCGAAGGCCAAGCCCGAAAAAGTGGAGCAGGATATTCTGGGATATCTCGAGCTATTGCGAGACCAACGGGCGCTAGACTTCGCGAATGAAATTTGGAGTTCGAATGAAGCCGTGCCACCGAAGCATTGATTCATGAGCCCGACCTCTTCCGTCCCGCTGGCGCTGATTGCCGAAATTACCCACCGCTGCCCCCTGCATTGCGTGTATTGCTCGAATCCCGTTGAACTGACCAAGCGCGCGAGTGAACTTCCGGCGAGCGTGTGGACGCGAGTGCTGCGAGAAGCGGCCGAGCTGGGAGTGCTGCAAGCGGACTTTACCGGAGGCGAACCTCTGGCGCGCCCCGACCTCGGGGAACTGATATTCGCGGCGCGCGACGCCGGTCTTTATGCCAGCTTGATCACGTCGGGCTTGCCGCTCGATGAAAAACGGCTCGACGAACTCGTCCGTGCGGGTCTCGATCATCTCCAACTGAGCTTTCAAGGAGCGCGCGAAGAAAGCGCCAACGAGTTCGCGGGTGTGCAAGCACACGCACAAAAGATGCGAGTCGCAGAATGGGTGAAGAGGCGACGGGTCGGATTGACTCTGAATTTTGTGCTTCACCGCCAGAACCTCGACCAGCTCAAAGAGATGGTGGCGCTGGCGGAGTCGATAGAGCCCGGAAGAGTGGAATTCGCGCACGTTCAGTATTACGGCTGGGCGTTTGCCAATCGCGAACGGCTGCTGCCGACGCGGGGGCAGCTGGATCGTTCGCTTGAAATTTTGAGGAGCGCTGAAGAACGGCTGCGCGGGCGGATTCGCTTGGAATACGTGGTGCCCGACTATTACGCGAAATATCCGAAGGCATGCATGGGCGGCTGGGGACGCAAAGTGATGCTGGTAGCGCCCGGAGGCGATGTGCTGCCGTGTCACGCCGCGAACGTCGTGCCGGGAATGATATTTGAGAACGTGGCGACGCGTTCGCTTCGCCAGATCTGGGAAGAATCGGAAGCGTTCCAGCGATTCCGCGGTGAAGAATGGATGCCGGAACCCTGCCGAAGCTGCGATCGACGCGCGCTGGATTTCGGCGGATGCCGGTGCCAGGCATTTTTGCTCGTGGGAGATGCGGCGACGACCGATCCGGTGTGCTCCCTCGCGCCCAGCCGCGATGTAGTGGATGCGATTCTCACTGCGCTGAACGCGCCGGTTCCAGCTGCTCCTGCGGAGTCCGCTGAGTGGCTCTACCGTCCCAACCCTGCCTGAGCTTTCACCGCCTACACTGCTTTTGTGATCGTCGCGCCAGAGAAAAGGAATCAGAAGGCTTTAGGTTTGCGTTCGAACAAAAGGGACCGTGGGAAGTGAGGGATTCGAGAACGAGGTGCTGCCGCCAAGACACGTGGGTGAGGCGGTATGCTATCGTTGCAGGGGGAAGTCCGCTCTTGGGAGGGTTTGAATGGAAACGCAGTCGCGACGCCGCAGCGATCGCGTTACGCTGACTTTGCTGCTGGAGGCTTCGGGCACCGACAGCCGCGGCCAAGTGTTCTCCGAGCCTACCCGCACGCTGATGATCAACAAGACTGGCGGGATGATCGTGCTTGGGCGGGAGTTGCGGACCGACCAGCAGTTCCTAGTTAAGCGCAAAGCGCCAACCGAGGCGCACCGCCAGAGCAAGGTGCGTGTTGTAGGCCAGTTTGGGCAACAAAAAGAAGGTTTTCTCTACAGTATTGAGATCGTAGACGGAAGCAATGATCTGTGGGGGATTGAATTTCCGGAGCTTTCGGCGTCTGAAGAAGCAGTAGCCCGCATGCTAATGGAATGCAGCTATTGCCGTGCACGCGAAGTTGTCTATCTGAATGAACTGGATCTCCGGGGGTTTGAGACGAACCGCGGAATTGCGCGTCATTGCAAGTCCTGCGGGGTGCCGAGCATCTGGACACAGGCGCCGCACGAGGACGAGAAAAAGCTGGCGTCGCGCGCAGCTCGCGGACGTCGGGGCCTGGAAGACGAGCTTCCGCCTGGCGGGGAGCAGCGTGAACGTCAACGCATTCGACTGAAGACTAGGCTCACGGCGTGCATCCGCCAGAAGGATTCGGACGACGAGCTTGCCGTGTGCGAGGACATATCGCCGATCGGGATGTGTTTTCGCAGCAAGCGGCGTTACGGCTCGGACGCACCGATCGAGGTTGCTGTTCCTTACGCGCCCGACGCAGCCAACATTTTTCTTCCAGCGCGGGTTATCTATTCAGAGGAAATGCCGAAGGCGGGATTGTTCCGGCACGGTACGGAGTACCGCAGAATCGGGCCTCGGGCCCACTAGGGCTTAGCCAGCACAGAGGGGATACTCCCAGCGCACGCCTGGTGAAGCAGCAAAACTCTCCCGGCTACAACCGCCGCTTTCAACTTACAACTACGACAGAGCGCTCGCGGCTGCGACGTTGGTGGTAGTGCATTGAAATATTGAGGTGCACGTTTCCACTTGGTGTTTCGAAGCACAGGATTGTGGCTTCCGAATCTTTGCCGGCGGCGGCGCACTGCTCTTCAGTGAGAATTTGCGGCGGAAAAACTTTGAATTGGAAGCCGCGGTCGTTGAGCTGCGTTACGGCGTTTCCGATGACCATGTTCGCCAGCTCGCAGACGGTTTCGGGCACGAGAGGTTCGCCGGGGTTTACGGTTTCTCCGGAGAGGGAACTGGCCACTTGCGCGGCTGCTTGAGGTTCCATATCGAGTACGACTCGGCCCTCGATTTGGCCCTTGAAGGCGACCGAGGCTGCCAGCCCTTTGCGGCGGTAGCCTTCTTCTTCCATGGTGAGATCGACAATACGGGCGGGAGCATTCATTAATTCCGCCAGAACCGCGTCGAGCGAACCGATAAAAGGCTGGATCAGATCCATTCTCATCGCGAAACCTCCCCTCCGGCACCGACGGGAGTAGTGACGCCGTCGTCATTGAGAACGTAGCGGATGATCTCGTAGAGAGCGTCCGGCTTCACCGGCTTCTGAACGAAGTGGCGCGCGCCCTTCTGGAGAGCGGCCAGGATGTTGTCCTGGTAACCGACGGAGGAAACCATGACGATGCGAGCGTCGGGGTGTTCCGCGACGATGCGCTCGACCGCTTCGATCCCTTCCATCTGCGGCATGGTGATGTCCATAAGGACGATGTCGGGCTTGGTGCGGGCGTACTCGGTAATCGCCGTGCAGCCGTCGCCGGCCTCACCGATCACCTGGCCGCCAAACGATTCGACCATCTTCGCGAGACTCTTCCGCGCGAAGACCGAGTCGTCCACGATAAGGTAGCGGACCATCTGACTGTCTTTCTTGCGCGTTAGTGCTTCAAACTGTTTCATGACGATCTCCTTCGCGAATCCAATTCGGTGTCAGCCGCGCCCGAGGGGGACGTGACTGCTTCCGGAGCGGCTCCGAGCCGTTCCGGCGTGCACATCGATTGCAGAACACTAGCGAGATTAGAAAGTGAGACGACCCGGCTTACGAATCCGCGTTCGATTGCGTGGCGGGGCATGCTGTCGACGACGCAAGTTTCAGGGCTTTGGGCGATCGTGTTACCGCCCACTGCTTTCACGGATCCCGTGCCGATCACGCCGTCGTCGCCCATTCCCGTCATGATTATCGAAATGCTCCTGCTGCCAAATTCCTGCGCGAGGGATTGAAAGAGCACGTCGACCGACGGGCGATGACCGTTGACGCGGGGCTGATCGACAAGGACGGCGATATCGCCGTGATCCATCCGCCGCACTTTCATGTGGCGATTGCCCGGACAGATCAATGCGCGGCCAGCAAGGAGCAAATCGCCCGATTGCGCTTCTTTCACTTCGATCGCGGAGGACTCGTGGAGGCGCTTGGCAAACATTTCCGTGAAACCTTCAGGCATATGTTGAACGACGAGCAGGCATCCGGGAAAATCGCCGGGAAGCTGCGAGAAAAGGTATTGCAAAGCATTCGGCCCGCCGGTGGAAACGCCGATCGCTACAACCCGAGAGGGCCAGTGGGAATTCGACGAGCGCCGCGGCTCCTTCTGCTTTGTTGACGGCTCGGTGATGATCATCTTCGGCGCACCGGAAGCGGCGGCTACTTTAATTTTGATCGCGAGCTGTTTGCCGATTTGTTCGATGTGGCCGGAAGCAGCATCGTGAGGTTTGGTGACGAAATCGAAGGCCCCGAGGGCGAGTGCTTTGAGCGTGAGGCCCGCGCCGTGCTTTGTGTGCGCGCTTACAACGATTACCGGAACGCGGTGTTTGCGCGTGATCTGGCGCAACATTTCGATTCCGTCCATGCGCGGCATTTCAAGGTCGAGAGTAATCACGTGAGGGCGAAGTTCTTCAATTTTCTTCAGCCCGATTGCGCCGTCCATGGCGGTGCCCACGACCTCAATGGTGGGGTCGTGCTGCAACACCTGCGGAATCAACTTCCGCATCAGAGCCGAATCATCTACGACGAGAACTCGAAGTTTCTCACTCATGCGATGGCCCCTACCGCCGGGATTCTCGAGAGGTGTGAAATCACCGCCGGTACGTTGAGGATGAGTACGACAGTTCCGTCACCCAGAATCGATGCGCCGCTGACGAGCGGCGTGCTGATAAGGCGGTCCTCGAGGGCTTTGATGACTAGCTCTTCTTCGCCCATCAGGTTATCCACCGCAAGGCCGAAGCGACGGCTCCCTGCACCAATTACGACGACGAAAGTGCGTTTCGCGCGTGCGCGATTTTCCTTCGGGCCTAGGCGATCTAAGCGAACCAAAGTGAGTACCTGCTCTCGCAGCTGAAAAACTTCGCGATCGTCTACGTGATGAATTTCGTCGTCCTGAATGCGCGTAATTTCGATGACGGACGCGAGCGGGACGGCGTAGAGCCGCCCTCCGACCCGAAACATGAGCGCTTGAATACTGGCGAGCGTGAGAGGAACCATGAGGCGGAAGGTGGTGCCTTTGCCGGGCTCACTCGTAAGGTCGATCTCACCTTTCAGATTGTCGAGTGCGGCGCGGACTACGTCGAGTCCGACGCCCCGCCCGGAAATTTCCGTTACTTCGTCCGCGGTGCTGAGGCCCGCCGCAAAAATCAACTGCAGGGATTCGTGTTCGTTGAGCAGATGGGCTTCATCGGCGGAGACGATTCCGTGCTCGATGGCGCGGCGAAGGATTTTTTCGCGATTGAGTCCGCGGCCGTCGTCAGACACTTCAATGATCACTTGATTGCCTTCGTGATACGCGTTCAGGCGAATTGTGCCGCGGACCGGCTTTTCGGCCGCCTGGCGCTCGGCGGCTGGCTCGATTCCATGGTCGGCAGCGTTACGGACCAAGTGAGCAAGCGGCTCGGCGAGCGAGTCAAGAATGCCCTTGTCGAGATCGGTGGTCTGGCCGGCCAGCTCGAGGACAATGTCCTTGTTGCGCAGCTTGGCGACGTCGCGGACGACACGGGGAAAGCGGCGGAAAAGCTGCTCGACCGGCACCATGCGGATTTTGATCACTGACTTCTGAAGTTCACCCAGGACGCGCGCTTGAAATGCAAGTGCATCCGAGAATTTTCCACGCAATGGATCTTTGGCAAAACGACGTTCAAATTCACCGATGGTGCGAAGCATCATGGATTTTCCGATGATGAGTTCGCCTACCAGGTTCATCACGACTTCAATCCGGCTCGCGTCGACGCGCAATGTGTTTTCAGCGGAACGTGCAATATTCGTTGGAAAGTTGCCGTCGTGGGGTTCGTCCTCACGGGCCAGAACGGATTCCGGCGCTGCGGACTTGATGCCGGCTGAAACCGCTGCTGCCTCGGACTCGAGAAGGATTTCGAGTAAATCGCGGGGCGAGGATTCAGGCGCGGGAGCTTTGTCGACTGAAATGTGGGCCACAACCGACGGCACCTGGCACCGTTTGCGTATCCAGTCCGGCGACTTCGCGCTTGCGAGGGCTGCTTCCACCAGGCCTACGTGCGCGACGGGCGCCGTCTCCGGGTGCAATGCCAGAATTCTTCCGGCGCTCTCCAGCGCCTTTCGCGAGAGCTCGAATGCGGCCGCGGGAAGAAACGCTTCGGGATCGAGATGCATCGCTACGTAATAAACCGATTCACCGCGCCGAAATGACTCGGCGATCATGAGGCGTTCGTATTCACTCCAATCGAAACGAGCCTGCTCGGTAGCTTGTTTCGAAGGCGCATCTGGCCTGCGCAGCAAATGTTGAATGTGTTCGCGCAGCGCTTTTCCATCGGGCGGCTGCAAGTGGTTGCGATACGCCGCGAGCATTTCATGGAATGTGTCGGCCGCGGTGAGAACCACCTCTGGTATCAGCCCCGCATTTTCCTGAGCGAGTTCCGGGGTGAGAACGTCCTCGAGTTCATGCGCGAGTTCGCTCAATTCCCGAAAACCGCATGCGGCAGAATCGCCCTTCAGCGTGTGGACCGCGCGACGCACACTGCGAAGGCTTTCCTTCTCGCCCGGATGCGCCTCGAGAGCCAGGCCCGATTCGTTCATGGCCTGGAGGATGTCCGCGGAACTTTCGAAGAAAAGCTCGCGAAGTTCAGAGGCGCGATCGTCGGGAAAATAGCTCACTTCACGGCCTCCAGCTTTTGATACACGGTGCCGTTATTCTGATGAATCATGTGATATTTGGTCGTGAGACCGAAAGGGCTTTCCGCGTGTCCGACGAAGAGGTAGCCATCGGGATTAAGACAGTGGTGGAACTTCTCAACCAGGCGCTTTTGCTCGGGTTCGTCGAAATAGATCATCACGTTGCGGCAGAAAATGGCGTCGTTGCGCTGCGGCAGAAATTCCGTCTTTAAGTTGTGGAAGTCGAACTGAACGAGATTTTTCAGGGCCGGCTTGACGGAATACTTGTCGCCGATCTTATCGAAGTAGCGCAGGCGGCAGGTGTAATCGACCGTCTCCATCTGCGCGTCGCTAAAGACTCCTTGCTGCGCTGTGAGCAGCGCTGAGTAATTTATGTCGGACGCAAGGATTTCAACTTTCCACGGCGGAGGAATCAACGGTTTCGGCGTGGGCATTTCGAAGGGCAATGGATTGCGCAAATAATAGTAAGCGAGCGCGTCGCAGACGAGGATCGCTAGCGTGTACGGTTCCTGGCCGGTGGAGCAGCCCGCGCTCCAAATGCGAAGCGACCAATCGCGGCGCTCCTGCTTCCGTTTCAGCAGCTCTTCCAGAACAACCTTCTGGAACAGTTCGAGCTGTGGACGAATGCGGAAGAAGCTCGTCTCATTGACCGTGAGATTTTCGAGCAGTGCGACAAGTTCCTGTTTGCCTTCGCGGCTGGTGAGCAGGCGGTAATAGCTGTAGAACGACTCCATGTTGCAGGCTTTCAACCTACGCTGTAGTCGGTCGCGCAGGAAGTGAGTGCGGCGCTCGTCGAAGAACATGCCGCACTCCTGGTAGACGAGCGTCTGCAGGAGCTTCAATTCAGGATCGGTCAGTGGAACTTGCGCAGTGAGTGTGGACATTCGCCCCTCGTCCCCTTTTGATCCAAAGCTTAGCTAAACAAACTCGTCACCGGGTGCCCGTGGGAACCGCAACCGCCGACTCGGCTACTTCTTCGAGGCGTCGTAATTCGCCTTTTTGCAACACGCGTGTCAGGTCCAACAGAATCACGAGGCGGCCCTTCAGTTTCCCAACGCCCGTGATGTAATTCAGTTCGCCTTCCTGAAAGACGTTGTGAGGCGCCTCAATGTCGGACGGCGGAATCTTCATGACTTCCGACGCGGAGTTAACGATCAAGCCGAGCAAGCGTCCCTCGAGTTCCACGACGACGACCCGGTTCTTCTTGTGAGGCTCAATCTGCTTCTGGCCGAAGCGTTTTCGCAGATCCACGACGGGGATGATACGGCCGCGAAGATTGACGACTCCTTCGATGTAGTCGGGTGCATTCGGGACGGCAGTAATTTCTGGTACGCGCACGATTTCACGGACCAGCGCGATGGGAAGACCGAACGTCTCGCGTCCGATCCGAAATCCGACGATTTGGAGATCCTTTGCCATGACTGTCGAGTGCGCTTTCAGGAGCGAACCACTTCTGCGTATTCGGACGGCGAGTGGCGTTCCGATCCCTGTTCAAAACGCCGCGCGGGAGTCCGGCGGGTCGCCGCTCCATAGTTTTCGTCAAGCACGAAGCGGTCCATCGATTCCAGCAATGCGCGGGACAATTTCGACATTTGCTCGGCAGCGGCGGCGAGCTGCGTAGAGCTCGACGTAGATTGCTGCACGAGCTCACGCATTTTTTCCATCGCGCGAACCACGGCTTGAGCTCCCGAGGCCTGCTCTTCCACCGACGAATTAATCTCCTGGGTGATCTCGGTGAGGCGATTGGTAGCCTTGGCGATCTGCGCCGAGCCGCTCGACTGTTCCATGGTGGCCGCGCCGATTTCCTGCGAGAATTTGTAAACCTCCGAGACCACGTCGGAGATTTTCTCGAGGGCCAGGCCGAGGTCTTTGTTCAGCAACAGTCCTTCCTGAACCATGGTGGTGCTGTTCTCCATGTTTTCGACGGCTTCGCGCGCCTCCTTTTGTATTCCCTGGATCAGTTCGGAGATTTCCTTGGTGGATTGCGTGGATTTTTCGGCGAGCTTTCGCACTTCTTCAGCGACAACCGCGAAGCCCAGCCCATGTTCACCGGCGCGCGCCGCTTCGATCGCAGCGTTAAGGGCCAGCAGGTTCGTCTGTTCGGCGAGGTCGTCGATTACTTCGATGATCTTGCCGATATCGTCGGCACGGCGGCCAAGAACGTCGATGATTTCCGCCGAAGACTGAATCGCGTGGCTGGTGCGATTGAGTCCTTGCGTGGCTTTGTCCATCGTCACCATGCCGGTTTGGACTTCCTCGCGCGAGCGGTGAGAAATGTCCACCAATAGCTTAGCAGTGTCCGCGACACGCTGAATCGACGTGACCATCTGATCGATGGAAGCCGACGTCTCGGCCACGCTCGATGCTTGCACCTGCGTGTTCTTCACCACGTTTTGCACGTTGATGCTCATCTCGTGCATCGTGCTGGTGACTTCGTCGATCGCCGATGCGGCCTGCACGCTCACCTTCGCCGATTCATCGGAAGCGCTGGCCATCTGCCCGGCTCCGCTGGCGACCTGCGAAGCGCTGTCGCGCACCTGACGAACCATCTCGCGAAGGCCTTGTGCCATTCGCGCGAAGGCTTTTGCCATGGTGTCTTGCTGCGATCTCGGGTGCACGGTAACCGTCAACGTACCCTCGGCGATCGCCGCCGACACATCGGCCATTTCCTTAAGGTGAAGGATCATCTTGTTGAAGTTTTGCGCGAGAATGCCAACTTCGTCCGAACGGTGGATATCGATCGATTGGTCCAGATCGCCTGTGTCGCCGATCCTGTGCGCTACGTCAATCAAGTGATATAGCGGATCTTTGATGCTCTTGGCTGTATAGAAAGCGATAAATCCGCCTAAAAGGACCGCAATAAAAGTGCCAGCAGTGGTAAGTCCTGAACTGAGCGCCGTGGCCGACGACGCCGCTGCGTTGGAATCCTCGAGAGATTTGCGAACGTTGTTGTTCGCTTCATCCAGCACTCCGGAAGATTTGCTAACCCACGAGGCCGGATCGTGCTGCAAGTAGAAGATCTGCAAATCGGAAACGGTTGCGTCGCCCGCGTCCACTTGATGGCGCTTGGCGATCATTGGCTTGGCGAAACCGTCGGCCCAATTGTGTTCGTTTTCCTCAACTTGAGATAATGCGGACTTCAGGTATCCATCGCGGGGTTTCGTCTCGGCGTCCCGCAACAGCGATTGAAGTTCCGTGATTCCGTGATTCGTCTTGTCTTCATCGCGCAGGTCGCCGCTCAGCAGGTAGTTCCCCAGGAACTGACGGTTTTCCATCATTTGAAAGCGGACCATCTCGATGGTCTGCACGTCCCCTAACGTGGCGGCAACGGCCGAGCGCGCCTTGTATTCCCGCGCGACGCTGAAGATGTTGATCACAAACAGGAATAGAATAATCGCCAGGATGGAACCAAATCCGTAGTACAGCTTCTTTCCTATAGTCATGTGAAACGCCTCCACTGCCACCTGCCCGAAAGACATTCCGCGAGTGCTAGTTCAAGTTGGCAAAATCAAATTCGACGATCTCGACTGTTTCTTTCGGCGTAGATTCATAACGCCACTTTTTCAAAGCATCGATCGCAGCAACCGCGAGAACCGGGCTGCCCCAAGAATTTTGGTGCTGGTTACATGTCCATCGGACGTTACGGTCGCTTCAAGCTTCACTTTGCCGGTCACCTTCATCTGCTTCGCGAGAGGGGGATACTCGGGCGCCACGCGCACTTTTATTTTCCGCGTTGACGATTCGGTCGATAAGGTCTGTGCCAGAGTATTCGGGGCTAGCCCAATCGATGCAGTCATAAGCAGGGCCAAGCCAAACCCCGCAAACCTACGTCCCCACTTCATGCACAGCCCTCCGGCATCGAGAGAAAACCCCAGCGGGAGAAAATGCAATGGCGATGCCATGAGCGAGGACATCTTTGACGTCCAGAGTAATTCGCCAACAGGCAGGCTAAGTGCTTGACGAATAAAGCTCTCTGAGTGTGGATACTACTGAGCAATCAGGCTGGCGGACAAACAGTTCGTCTCACTTACCAATGCATGGGCGGATCTGAGTCTCAGGTTGCGAAACAAGGGCGATTGCCCCTTAGAGCAACACAACCCTGCACATTCCTTGACTCAAAATGAGATTCGACCGTAACGTGATTCTGCTAGGCGAAGCGCGCAAGCCCCCAATCCTCCATGCGTGCATTGAAAAGAACTCGGGAACTCCCTGCTCGTCTCGATGGCTCGTTCGAGAGCCTGTTGGCTCAATTCTCCGCCACAACTCTGGAACTTAATCCGTCGCTCGGAGCAGAGGAATTTGCGCGTCGCTTAACAGCCCGCGCTGCGGACATGCTGGGCGCCCGAGCGGCGCTCTTGACGCTCGCGCGTGGTTCCGACTGGGAAGTTGCAGCGCTTGCAGGACCGGCACATCGCTGGGATTCGGTAAGCCAGCTTCGATTAACGCTTGCGCTGGCCGAGCAAGCGTCGATGCCTTCAGTTCAGCCGCGAACCGTAACGGCACGAAAGGCGTTGGGCGAGGAACTGACTGAGGCCCTTGGATGGAACGAGCTTGTGGTGGCGCCGCTGACGGGAAGCGAAGGGGAGTTGCTGGGCGTGCTCTGCCTTGTGGATCTGGGGCGCGAACTTTCCGATGCGGAACGCCAACTCCTGGATGCATTGGTGGGCCACGCCTCGGTTGCGCTTGAGAATGTGCGCTTATTCTCGCGCATCGAGTTGTCTCGAAAGCAATGGGTGGAGGACTTCGATGCAATCTCCGACCTCATTGTCGTACACGACGCGGAGAATCGCGTTCTGCGGCTCAATCGTGCTCTGGCTGATCTTTTGGGTGACGTACCTTCGAAGGCCGTGGGCCGGGACATGGGAAAGCTCGAAATTCTTGCGACGACCTTACAGCTGGGACGCTGCCCGTTCTGCCGAAACCCTAAAGCCACGATCGAAGATTTCGTCCATCAAACGGCCGAGCAAACGTTTCTGGTTTCCACTTCACGAATTCACACGGGTCAGGAGGATGAGCCGCGCACGATTCACGTGCTGAAGAACATCACCGACCGGCGCGAAGCGGAACGGAGGTACCGTCGTGAAAGGGATTTCAACAAGAACATCCTGAACAATACGCAGAGCATGATTCTGGTGCTCGACACCGTGGGGCTTGTGAGCTATGCGAATCGGCGGTGTTTTGAGGCTGGATATAGCGAGCAGGATTTGCTGGGCCAACCGCTCGTAAGGATGGTTCCGCACGCGCGTCGTCCACAAATGGCCGAGGCGCTGGAACGAACACTGCACGGAGCGGCGCTCGATATTCTCGAAATTCCAGTGATCCGCGGCAATGGGACGGCCGGCCAGTTCTCGATTAGCCTCAGTCCGATGCGTGACGAACACGGCGACATTAACAGCATCGTCGTCGTGATGACCGACGTTACAGATGCGGCGGATTTGCAGGCCAAGCTGATGCGAACCGAGAAAATGGCGGCGCTTGGTCAACTTGTTTCCGGCGTGGCGCACGAAATAAACAATCCGCTGGCGGCGATTGTTGGTTTTACAGACTTGCTTCTCGAGAATTCCGAGGTGCCGGACGCCGCCAAAGAAGAACTGCGAGTCATTTTGCAGGAAGCGCAACGGACACGCGTAATCGTTCAAGATCTTCTGAGTTTCGCGCGCCAGATGCCGGCGCAGCGAGAACCGGTGCAGGTGAATTCGATCGTGCGGCAGACTGTAAAGCTGCGCGCGTACGACTTCTCGAATCATGGCGTCGAGCTGGTGGAGAAATACACGGAAGATCTCCCAGTGGTGGTTGGCGATCCCCATCAATTGCAGCAAGCGTTCCTCAACATTCTGAACAATGCATATGACGCTGTGAATGAAACGCGCCGGCAAAGAAAAATCGAGATCGAGACGTCGCGACGCCAGAACCAGGTGGAGATTATTTTTCGAGACAACGGGACAGGTATTTCGCACCCTGAGCGCATCTTCGATCCATTTTTCACAACGAAAGAGGTGGGAAAAGGCACGGGTCTCGGGCTAAGCATCTGCTACGGGATCGTGCGCGCGCACGGGGGCGAGATCGTGGCGCGGAACAATCCGGACGGACTGGGGTGCACATTCGTAGTGCGGCTTCCCGTTGCGGGTAAGGCCGTTGAAACTAATTCAGTGGACGTGGTTCGATGACGGGTCTGAGAGACACTACTGCGGCCCTTGGAACGAGAATCCTGCTGATTGAAGACGAACAATCCGTGGCTACGTTTCTGCGCAAGGCGCTCGAGCGCCGTGGGTATGAGGTGGCGTTTTGTTCGTCCGCCGTCGAGGGATTGGAGCTGCTTGCTTCGGGCGATTTCCGCGGCGTGATCTCCGATTTCCGCACGCCGGGAGGAATTACCGGCGCGGATGTGCGCGACTGGATTCACCGGCATCGACCGGAGCTCGCATCGCGCATCGTGTTCATCACCGGCGATACGGCCAGCATTGAAACGGCGGCGCTTCTCGCGCAAGGCGGGACGCCCTGCGTTGAAAAACCTTTTCGCGTCCAACAATTAATCGATGCGGTGGAGAAAACGATCGGCCGACCATGAAAGACGAATTGCACCTCCGATTTCTGATTGTGGATGACGAACAAAGCATCCGTCGCCTTTGCATGACCGTCGGCCAAGGTTTGGGATTTATATGCACAGAGGCCGAAACGGCCGAAGCGGCTCTGGAATTACTTGAATCGATGCCCCCGGACATTGTTGTGACCGATCTGAAACTACCAAGCCTATCCGGCGCGGACCTGTTGCGGACGGTCAAGGAACAACTGCCGCGCACCGAAATCGCCATCATGACGGGCCACGGATCAATTGAGTCAGCCGTCGAAGCGATGCGTCTGGGCGCTTACGATTACATTGAGAAGCCCTTTCGCGTGGAGAAATTGCGGCAGCTTCTACAGCGCATGGCCGAGAAAGTGCGCCTAGTGACCGAGAATCAATTTCTGCGTGAGCGCGTGAATACCGAAACACAGCTCGACGGCATTGTTGGAACCTCGGCAAAAATTCAGGATGTGATGCGGATGGTTTCGCGGCTGAAAGACACCCGCACTCCCGTCTTGATCACCGGCGAAAGTGGTACGGGAAAAGAACTCGTCGCGCGCGCGATGCACTTCCGCGGTCCGTTGGCGCCGATGCCGTTCGTCGCGGTAGATTGCGGCGCACTGGTTCCGACGTTGATGGAAAGCGAGCTTTTTGGCCACGAGAAAGGCGCCTTCACGGGAGCGCTGAAATCGAAAGCTGGGCTGTTTAAAGCAGCCAATGGCGGCACTGTTTTCCTCGATGAAATTGGCGAACTTCCGCTGGAACTGCAGGCTAAATTGCTGCGTGTGTTGCAGGAGAAGGAAGTGCGGCCCGTCGGCAGCAACGACAAAATTCCCGTGGATGTCCGCGTGATTGCCGCGACGAACCGCGACCTGGAATCCTCGTATCGCAACGGCACGTTTCGGAAGGATCTGTACTTCCGACTGAACGTCGTGACGGTACACCTACCGAGTCTGCGCGAGCATCGTACGGATATTCCACAGCTTGTGCATTGTTTTCTCGACCGTTACGCACCGGACGAGAACGTTCAGGTGACGCCGGCGGCTATGAAGAGCTTTCTGCAATATGACTGGCCGGGAAACGTGCGCGAGCTCGAGAATTGCATCGCGCGGGCCGTAGCTCTAGGCGATCACCGGTTGATCGACGTAGCCGATCTTCCGCCGGCGGTCGCTGCGGAGCAGGAGGCGGTCGGCAGCAACTCTGACGCTGCGAGCCTTTCCACAACGGCGCTTGCGGACCTGGAGCGGATGACGATTTTGCGAGTTTTTGAGCAGGCCGGTGGAGACAAAGCGCTCGCAGGCAGAATGCTCGGCATAAGCCGCGCGACACTGTATCGAAAACTTAAGCAATTCAACATTCCCCTGCGTTCTTCAACGAAACGACCGGTCGAGCCCGAGTTAGTTCGCCCTTAGGTTTCAGGTGAGCGCGGAATGCGCACGTCGCAAAATGGATTTCCCGAACAGCAGTGAGACGCAGGTGTTTCAGGCTGAGACGGCTGAATCCATTTCCCCTGTGTGATAGTCCAGCAACTGCCTCTAGATAAAGCAGTTTAAGCTCGCGAATCGCGTGGGCTTATTTGGCCGCGCTCTTGCATTCGCTACTCAGGGCAGCGGTCTCGCATCCGTGTGTCGCCTTTTGCCTACTCGCTTCACGCGGTCTCAATTTCGGAAATGCGATGCCGAAGAGAGCGAATCGGCAAAAAAGTAAGGCCGCGAAAGTATTGGGGCCCATTGTCAATGAAAATTGAAGAAGCGTCGGTTCAATGCGCGCAGACGTGCGTGAAGAAATTGGCTGAACTTTTTCCGAGCGCTTCGTCCGTGCGTATTCCGATTCGGGTCATTACGCTCGGCAACAGTCGGCACCGGCTACAGGAACAAACGATCATCGAATTCGGCACCGCCAAGGAAGTGCTGTTCGCGTCTGCATTGCCGCTCGAGTTCGAGGATCACGTTCGATTGCTCAACTCTGACGGCTCGCTCGACACGCAGGCCACCGTAGTGGCCGTGAGATACCACGACGGACGCAAAGCCGTTGCGGCGCGTTTCGCGAGTGACGTCGGGAATTGGATCATCAAGCCATGACGATTAAGCCGCCTGTCACACCTATAGGATCTTCCATGGGTTCGAAAGCGAATCTTGCCGGGGATGGCCGCACTGACTTCACCGCGCAATGGACGGAAGCGCGCTTTGTGTATCCGCTCTACGCCGCGCTTGCGGAACAGTTTCATTTCGCCGAACTTCCGCACCTATTGGGTGAATTGCCGCCTGTGCGACCTTCGCGCGAGGTCTTTGATCGCGACTTGTGCTGGCTCGATGAGATTGACGAGAAAGTCCGCGCGTACCAGATTCGCCAGCTTCCGTCGAATGTTCTCAATGCAAGCGAGCGAAGTCTGCGCGCGTTCATTCACCGGCAACTGAAGAAGCCGAACAAGACAACGGTGGATCGCGACAAGATTGATTTCTTGCTCACGCAGTATTTCGCATTGTGCGCTCCGGAAGAGCTTTATCGCGGACAAGTGGAGCTTAGCGATGTGGCGCAAGTTCTTCAGCCGGTTCTAGTGGAAGCAGATGCGACACCACTGGAGTGGTGCGAGCCGCTCGAGGAAATTCTGGCTGCGCTAGAAAACTGCCACAGTCTGCGCGATTTGATGGAACACGGGCTGCTTGAGCAGGGCCGCCTATTGAAAGACTCCGCGGGTGCCATGTTCTACGATCCCGCCGCGCTCGTGGCGTTTGTCCGATTTAACTTTCTGCTTCGTCGAGCTTTCATTCGCATGCTACATGAGGATGTAAGCGCCGTGCGGCACGCCATTAACGCCTTGGAAGCGAACGATGTACGGGCAGTGGACTGCCGCCGCGCTGGATTTTCCGCCGCCGAGACAACCACGCAGCTTCGCTATTATTGTGAGAACTGGCGTCAACCGTTTCATAAAGACTACACAGAAAGCTCCGTCACACACGCTTTCGAGCAGCTTTTGGCACTTCGCGCGGATCTCGAGGAGGCAGTTGACCGTGGGCGCAACAACGTGTCATCTGCCGCCACCGCCAAGCCAACGGAAAAGCGCATTATCCCAGCGGCGCCCGAGTCGGAGATACCAGTCCCTCCGATTCCGAGCGCGCCGCGTCCTGCTGCCATACAGGTTTCGCCGCCAACGCCCCCTGCGCCGAAGACAGTGGAAGCACACAACACCGAGCCTGCCGCGAAGAGTGCCGCCACACCAGAAGAACAGAGTCCTGTAGCGCCCACCGGCGCGGCTGAGATGGAGAAATGCCTCGAAGCGATCTGGGAACAGTTGATTGCCGCGCCGCCATCACGCGGACGCTCCATGTCTACTATCGTGCTTCAGGATACGAAAGTTCTGCTCTCGTCGTGGGAAGTCGCTGCATTCGTGGCAGAAGGTGGGCAGGATGCCGAAGACTTGCGGCGTGCAGTGATAGCACGCGCATTGCTCGCGGTCGCCGCTGACCGTCGCAAGCGGTCGGGAGAATTGAATGCGCTCGCGTCTGCGCTGTTATTGGCACGGAGCGAAGTCTCTTACTTCCAGGGCCGCGTCGAACGGTCCAAACAAGCGAAGAACACGGAAGCCGCCGTCAATCTTGGGATCAGTACGAAGCGGCTGCTTTCGTGCATTGAAGAATCGGAAAAGCTCCAGCCCTGAAGCGCGGAGAAGGATGGGTCTCCCTTGCACCACGCCAGCGTCCTGATTGTTTCGGACGACACGGAATTCGCCCGCAGCGTCGCCGCGCGCTGGCAGGCAGAGCGCTGCGTGCCTGAAGTGACGCTCGCGACGAGCGACGTATGGAATGTTGCGAGCTCCGCCGGCTACCAATTGGTGATTGTCGGGCCTGTTCGCAAGCGGCGGTTGCCATCAATTCTCTCTGATTTGGAATCGTCATCGGCTGCCGCCATCTACGTTCCCCCCAAGGAAAAAGAAGCATCCTTTTCGCAAGAAGAGTATCCGCGTCTGCTCGTCGTTCCGCAGCAGGACGGCTGGACCGGAACACTAATTCTCATTTCAAACGAGGCGCTGCGCCGGATGGATGCAGTGAATCGAGCGCAGCGTGCGGAGCGGCTCGCGATCGAAAGCCAGCGGGATGCAACGCTCGGCCGCTATATGCTCGATATGCGCCCCAGCGTGAATAACACGTTGACGTCTGTGCTCGGCAATGCCGATCTGCTGTTGCTCGATCCGCTGCAAGTTTCCACCGCGTGCCGCGAACAGATTGAGACGATCCACACGATGGCGCTGCGGCTCAACGAAATCATGCAGCGTTTCTCATCGCTTGCCACAGAAATGCGAGCAGGTGAGAAAGAATCTCAAGCTGAGACGGAGACGGCGTCCCGGCGACTTGTCAACGGTTTGTAAGTGCGTCGCGATTCTCTGTAAGCGGAGCAAATGAAAGGGGTTTGCGAACAGGTCGCAAAGCGCTAATGCCCTACGAACGTGGCTGCGGACTTGCATTTCTTTCCTGGGGTCCAAATCTGGAGGTGCGTCAGTGGTGAACGCGGTGGTGAAAAAGGTTCTGATCGTCGACGATTCCCAGGCTGAAGTTCACCTGATGCAGTCAATGTTGCAGCAAGGCGGCTTTCATTCGGTCGGCATTTCCGACCCGACGCGAATTGAGGATGCGATTGAAGAAGAGCGGCCGAACGTGATTCTCCTCGACGTTGTGATGCCGCAACGCAACGGTTTCCAGGCGTGCCGGGAATTGAAGAGTCAGGACACCTACTCGCAGATCCCCGTGATTCTCGTGACGTCGCGCAGTTCGCCAAGCGACCGGTACTGGGGCGAGCAGCAGGGTGCGAATGGCTGGGTAGCGAAGCCGTTCACTTCGGAAGAGTTGCTCAACGCGGTTAAGAAGCTTGCCTGATGGCAGATTGGCGCCAAAACGATCGGCAGCCGGCGGGATTGCCACTTGAGCTCCAGGCAGGGGAATTTCTTGAGAGCCGGGAGCCTCCGGAAGCGCGTCGGCCGGAACGCCAATACTGCGTGTTTCGCGCGGGGCGCGAGCGGTTCTGCCTTTCGGTTCTCGAAGTGGAAGAGGTGGTCGATTGGCCGATCGTGACGCGCATTCCGCTGTCGCCGGCGTTCCTGATGGGAGTTTTCAATCTTCGTGGAACGATCGTGCCGCTCGTCGACATCGCGTTTACGGAGGGCCGCCGGCCGGGCCTGCTGCCGAAGCATGTGGTGGTAGCGGCGCTCGAAGGAGATTCCCAGCGCGACGACTTGCGCGTGGGAATTGCGGCGGACGAAGTAATCGGCACATTTACGACGGCGGAAGAAGCATTGCTCGATCAGGCGCCGATCGACGTTCCACATTGCCGCGGGATGTTGCGACATGAAGATCGGCTGGCGCTGGTCGTTGACCTGCGGCGATTGACCGACGTGTTTCCCGTGCCTGTGATTTGACAAGGCGCCGTCGAGATACTGCCGCCAGCTGGAATGACTTTTTAGTGCCGCGCTGAGAAGCGGCTATGGGATTACGGGTCGAACAAGTTCTTGGGAGGAAGTTATGAGAGCACGTTTGAGTTCCACAATCTGGTTGCTGGTCTTCTGGACCGGCTTAGCGCTGTTCGGGGTTCTCGGACTCGCCTATCACGCGGGCGCACACTCTGGGGGACTCTCGATTTTCGATGCGCCATCTATGCCAGGGAATGCCGGCGGAGCTTTGCTAGCCGCATTCGGCCTCGCAGTAGTCGCCGCACTGTCTGTGGTTTTTGTGCTTAGCAAGAAAGTGCTGAAGCCCGTCGGTGAGCTTGCGAAATTCTCCGAACGGCTCGTAGCCGGAGATTCACGCGCGCGTGCCGAAGTTGAATCCGATGATGAATTCGGGTTCATCGCGGAGAATTTCAATCGCAGCGCCGCGAAAGTGGCTCACGCCGTCACGAATCAGCAAGCGCAGGATTCTCTCCAGAGGAGCATTACCGACCTGCTCAATACCATCAATCAGGTGGCGCGAGGCGATTTGACGATTCGCGGCAAAGTGACGAACGACGCGCTCGGAAACGTGGTCGACTCCGTGAACTTCATGCTCGACAACTTCACGAAGGTTCTCGAACGCGTGCGTAAGGCAGCCGTGGACGTGAGCACAAGCGCCAACCAGATTCTCGACGCTGCCGACGACATGACCGCCGGCGCTACGCAACAGGATCAAGAGATCACAAACACCTCTTCCGCGGTGGAAGAGCTCACGGTTTCCATGAAGCAGGTATCGAACAACGCGGAAGCGAGCGCCGAGGCGGCACGACGTGCTCTCGACGCCGCCGAACAGGGCAACCGTGCCGTGCGCGATACGCTGGAAGGCATGCAGCGCATCCGCGCGTCAGTGCAAGCCACCGCGAAGAAGATCAAGTCACTCGGCGATCGTTCACTGGAAATTTCGGAAATCATTAACGTGATTAACGACATCACCGAGCAAACAAACTTGCTCGCATTGAATGCGGCAATCGAAGCAGCCCGCGCCGGCGATGCAGGCCGCGGATTCGCAGTCGTTGCCGATGAAGTCCGCAAACTGGCGGAGCATTCCCGCAGTGCAACGAAAGACATCGCCGCACTGATCAAGGCGATTCAGGCCGAGACGAACGAAGCGGTCGTTGTTATGGAAGAAGGCACGCGCGAAGTGGAAGTGGGAGCGGGACTTGCCGATCAAGCCGGAAAGGCGCTGGAAGCAATTTCAAGCGTCGTCCGCCAGTCAGCTGAACTCGTTCAGGAAATCTCCCTCGCTTCCAAGCAGCAAGTGCGCGGAACAGAAGGCGTGGCGAACGCCATGCAGATCATTTCCGGCATCACTCGGCAGACCACGCAGGGCGCGCGGCAGACGGCTTCCACCGTGGGCAACATGGTGAAGCTCTCCGAGCAACTCAACGAAGCGCTCGCGCAGTTCCGCTCGCAGTCAGGTCGTGCACCGGAGGCGAAAGAGGAAACGCGGACTCCTGCGCCAGTGGGGGCGAATCGTTAACGGCGGATCGGCGCACGGCCATTCGCCGCACGCTGACATGTGCCGAACATGAAACAGCACTCATCCACGGCGTCGACGGCAGCCACTGCTGCGAAGCCTAGCGAATTTGAACTTGACGAGATTCGAACGCTGATCGAACAGCGCTCCGCGATTCTGTTCGATGCGTCGCGCGAACGCTTCTTTTCGACGCGCCTCGACGAATTCATGGCGGAGAAGAACATCGCCAGTGGCGGGGAACTTCTTCGATTCGTGCGCGGCTCGAGCATCGAGTACGAAGAGCTGCTTGAGCGCTTGCTCACGCAGGAGACGTCTTTTTTCCGGTATCCCGCCGTGTTTGAGGCGCTTGAGAAAAGAATTCTGCCGGAAGTGCAGGAACGGAAATTCTGGCAGAACCCGCGGACTCTTCGCGTTTGGAGCGCCGGCTGTTCGACGGGCGAAGAACCGTACTCGATGGCGATCACTGTGTGCGATGCGTTGAAGTTTGCCGAGGCGTGGGACATCGAGATTCTCGCGACGGATGTGAGCCGGCGCGCGCTGCGCCACGCCGAGCACGGCGCGTATTCCCGGCGCAGCTTGCAGGGTGTTTCACCGCGGCAGGTGGAAGCCTATTTCACCGCGACGAAACACGGCTTTCAAGTGAGACCGCGCATCCGGCGGATGATTTCATTTGCGCAGATGAATCTAGTCGACTCGGTTTACGTCGGCAAGCTCGACTGCATCTTCTGCATGAATGTGCTGATGTACTTTTCAGAGGAGCGGAGGCTTTCGATCCTTCGCCGATTCTTTGATGCGCTTGAGCCTGGCGGCTACTTTCTATTGGGCCATTCGGAAACGCTCTCGAACGTGCCGGTGAAATTCGAGTCGATCGTTCTTGGCGATTGCCGCCTTTACCGCAAGCCTCTTGTTGCGGAATCGCAGCGGGCGCCGGTGCTTGTGGAGGGAAGTCTGTGAGCGGGTTGAGCCCGGAATCGGTCGAACTGTTCCTGCAGGAGGCTTCGGAGAACCTCCAGTATCTGCGGGAGTACTCCGGAATTTTGCAGGAATCTCAAACGAAACTCGAAGATTTGGAAAAGCTTTACATTGCATCGCACACTCTCTCCGGCACGTCCGCCAGCTACGAATTCCCGCTATTTTCCGAAGTTGCCTCGAAAATGGCGCATATCTTCCATTATGCGATGAACGCAACGCTCACGCCGGAAATGCACGGCCCCCTCACGGAGTTTATCTCCGATGCGATTGCCGTGCTCGAGTTCGACCTGCTGCAGATCAGTTCGAGCGGAGTTGAGACGGCTGACGACATTGCCTCCTTCAAGCAACGTTATGCGTTTGCCTTTCCGCCACCGCTAGCGTCCGAACCAGCGAATGAATATGCGGAGAACGATTTCGGAGTTGGTGAGCCGATCCCCGAGATTTTTCCGACGCATTCGTTTGCGGGTCGCTTACCGGAAGACGCGGAAGTCCCCGGCGAAGTTCTCGAATTCTTCATTCCCGAAGCCGAAGAGCACCTGCAATCCGTCACCGAGTGTTTGCTTGCGCTCGAGGCGAATCCGAATCCGGACGACGTCCATCGGCTTTTCCGTGCGATGCACACAGTAAAGGGCTCGGCGGCGCAGGTCGGCTTGCACCGGCTTTCAGCCGTAGCTCACCGCGTGGAAGATTTGATCGGTCAACTGCGCGATAGCGCGCTGCAGCCGGGTGCGGAAATCGTCGATCTGTGCCTCGAGTCCGTGGATATCCTCAAGAAATTCCTGCATCGGCAATGGGCGAGTGATGCCGAAATGGCCGGGGCTGTCGGTCCGTTGCTGGCGCGGATTGGGGAACTGGTTCCTGAAGAGGCTGTGGACGAAGAAGCAGCAGTGAGCCAGGCGGGCCTTGCCACGAGCTCCCTGCACTCAGAGGCAGCTGAGCCAATCGCGGTCTCAACACGGTCCGCCGCCGCACAGGCCTTGCCGCAAGCAAAATCCGTGCGCATCTCGCTGGAGCGGCTCGACCGCATGATGAACGCCGTCGGCGAACTCGTGATCAACCGCACGCGGATGGTTGGCCGGCTCGCGGAACTTGCCAAACTCGTCGAAGTCCTGACGTTTTCGAAGGGCCGCCTCTCCGGCAAGATTTCCGACTTCCAGGAAAAGCACGAATTCAATCGCCTGAGCGGCTCACTCGTGCCCGGCAGCCACGCGCCTCAGATGGACACGACGCGACCAAAATTTCCTGCGCTGCCTGCGATGACTTCGAACGATCTTCTCGACTTCAGCGAACTCGAAATGGATCGCTACGACGATTTCAACATCCTGTCACGCTCTCTCACTGAAATCTCCGCGGATGTCACCGAAGTTTTAACGCAACTTGAAGGTTTCATGGGTCGCGTGGACACCGACATCGACGAATTTACGAAACTCGCGCATCATTTGCAGGACGAAATCACCGCCGCGCGCATGGTCCCGATCGGAAACCTCTATACGCGCCTTTCGCGTACTGTGCGCGATGCAGCGAAGGCCACAGGGAAGCCCGTGGAACTTTCGCTGGAAGGAGCGGAAACTGAGCTGGACAACAACATCATTCAGCACATTTCCGATCCGCTGATTCATCTGGTCCGCAATGCTGTAGCGCACGGAATTGAAGGCGCTGACGAGCGTCGCCACTCTGGCAAGGACGAGAAAGCCCACGTCACGGTCCGCGCCTACCATCGCGGCAATCACATTTTTATCGAAGTCGAAGATGACGGCCGAGGAATCGACTACGAGCGCGTTCGCCAGAGCGTTATCCAATCGGGCGCGATGTCACCGGTGGCAGCGGCTGAACTCGCGGATCGTGAACTTCGCGAATTCCTTTTCCGGCCTGGTTTCTCCACAGCTTCATCGATGACGGAACTCGCCGGCCGCGGTGTGGGGCTCGACGTGGTCCGTTCGAACGTCCACTCACTGAACGGAGAAATTGAAGTTCGTTCCGAGCTGGGCCGTGGCGCGTGTTTCACAGTCAAGGTCCCATTGACGCTCATTATTTCGCAGGCATTGTTTGTCCGGTGCGGAACGTCAGTATTCGCGCTGCCGCTCGCCGTGGTGGAAGAAATTCGCAGATTGCGGCCTGACGAAATCGAAGACGTCGGAGGAAGACTTCTCACGCGAGTGCGAGACGTGGTTACCGAAATCGTGCGCCTGGATTTGCAACTCGCGCTGCCTCAGCTCGAACCGTTGAACGGCTACTTCCACATGGTGATCGTCAAGGTGGCCGGAAAGCACGTAGGCGTCGTCGTCGAGGAAGTTCTTGGTAAGGACGAAATCGTAATCAAGAATCTGGGCGATTACCTGCGCCGCGTGAAGCTCTTCCCGGGCACCACGATTGCTCCCGACGGCAGCCTGATTCTACTCATCGACCTAAATCGTTTGGTTTCCGCAGACACCGCCGACCGGCACGCGCTTCCCGCTTCATCTCCTGCGGCGCGCGTTTTCGCGCCAGGCGCAGAAGCTGTCGCCGCTGGAAGCATTCCAGCCGAAGCTGTGGATCCGATTGAGAACGACCGCGTCGTAGTCGTTGCGGACGACTCAATCAGCGTGCGGAAATTCGTCGGAAGGATGCTTGAGAAGGCTGGCTATCGCGCAAAGCTCGCTTCGGATGGCCTCGAAGCTTCGGAAATCGTCGCCCAGTCAGGTTGCCACCTTGTGATCACTGACCTGGAGATGCCGCGCATGAATGGTTACGAGCTGATGGCGCATCTGCGGCAGAACCCCGCGACTCGCGGGATTCCTGTACTCGTTGTCACATCGCGCGCCGGTGCAAAGCATCGCGACCGCGCTCTGAAGGAAGGCGCGTCGGGGTTTCTCACGAAGCCCGTGCAGGAAGATCAGTTGCTTTCGAGCGTCGAGAGTTTGATTGGATCGGACAAGCCGCAAGCTCGCCCGGCAATAGCCGTGCGGCCGCGGCAGAACTGAAATGATCAAGGCGACGGACAAAAAAATCCGGGTGCTCGTGGTGGATGACTCCGCCTTCATGTGCAAAGTGCTCCAGGAGATCATCAGCGCCGATCCCCAGCTGGAGGTTGCCGGCCAGGCCCGCGACGGTCGCGATGCCATCGCGCTGGCGGAATCGCTGCGGCCCGACGTGATCACGATGGACATTAACATGCCGCACGTGGACGGCTTGCAGGCGACCGAAATGATCATGTCGCAGAATCCGCGGCCGATCGTGATTGTCAGTTCCGAATCACGCGAAGGTGCGTCCAGTACTCTTCGAGCGCTCGAGCTCGGCGCGATTGATTTCGTCCAGAAGCCTTCCACGGGAATCGACCTCGACATGCGAAATGTCCGCGACGAGCTGACACGCAAGCTCAAGCTTGCGGCAAAAGTTCGCGTCGTGCGTACAGCCACGCGTTCGAAGCTTCCCGCGCCGCATGCGCCGCTGCCGATTTCAACTGGGCGGTCGACGAGTACGGCATTTGCTTCACAGAACGGAGGAAAATTTCCTTTGGTGGTAATCGCTGCATCCACCGGCGGGCCGGCGGCTGTAATGCGCGTGGTGGCGAGCTTGCCGAAGGATTTTGCCGCGGCCGTATTGCTCGTGTTGCACATGCCGGCGGCGTTCACGAAGCAATTCACGATTCAATTGGCCGAGATCTCGCCACTACCTGTGAAAGAGGCGGAAGCAAATGATCTCGTGCAGCCGGGGATGATCTATCTGTGCCCGGGCTCACACCATCTGCGCTTTTCCTCGCTGGGCAAGATCGCGCTCGACGCCGGCGCGCGCATCGAGGGTTATCGCCCGTGCGCGGACGTTGCCTTCGAAACAATCGCGGCTTACGCGCGTTCGCTCGCCGTGGGAGTTGTACTAACAGGGATGGGTAGTGACGCCGCCAAGGGTGCCAGGGCCGTTAAGCATTCAGGCGGCTATGTCATTGCGCAAGACGAAGCTTCCTCCGTGATTTTTGGCATGCCTGCCGAAGCAATCAAGATCGGCGCTGTGGACGAAGTGTTGCCGCTCGACGAAATCAGCGCCGCGATTGAAAAGCGCGTAACGAAAATCAGTCGAATGGTCCCGGTGGGAGTGAGATGAAAATTGCTAGCCCGGACGCGTCGAATTCGCGGCGTATCACCGCCTCGGAACCAATGATTTTGTTCCGGGTAGCGCATCAGACGTTCGCGATTGCAGCCGACGCGGTGCAGGAGATTCGCAGCACGGACGGCCTGGCGGGCGCGGCAACGGAATTTGAGCAAACGGAAGTGCCGAAGGTTCACCACACGATCGAGCGCGCGCACCGCACGTATTATGTCGTGAACGCCGGCGCGCATTTCGGGCTGCCGGTAACGCGGCCAACGCTCGTCCTGATATTGCGTCAACTGCGTTCGGCTGTGCTTGTCGATCAGATCGAGCGTATGGCTGACATTTTCACCGTGCATGCCCTGCCTCGAGCGTTCGCGGGACCGGAGCGCCGGTGGTACCGCGGATTGACATATCTGGACGACCATGTGATTCCGGTGATTCAGCCAAACGGTTTTCTTACGCCCGATGAATTCAATCGGCTCGATCGTGTCGCGATGGCAATCGCCGCAGAGCGCCAGACCGAAAAAGCGGTGCAGGCATGACCGGGACGGAAAATAGCGGAGGCAATTCCTTCGTCCTTCTCCAAGTCGGAGATCGTCGTTTCGCCATGCGCGCAGATATCGTCGAGGAACTCGCGCCGCCAGTGAGGTTGCACTCGTTTCCGCACACTTCTCCCTTGGTCGTGGGAGTGATCGTACGCCGCGGACACGTCGTCCCTGTCTATGACGTTGGTCCGGTATTGCTCGGGAAAGTTTCTCCCGCGCATCGCTTCTATCTCGTCGCCCGGCGTCAGTTCGGCGAGACGAGTGAATCAAGCGCGATTCCAGTGAACGGCGAGTGCGAACTGGCCACCGGCGAAGTACAGCCACCTCGCCAAGGGCGTCCCGAATACGTCACGGGAATTCTCGAGACTGCCGTTGAAAAACTGGAGATTTTGAATCTCGAAGTGATCATGGCCTCATCGGCTGCGGCCGCACATGTATCGAACCAGCCTAATGGCTTCACGGGGGCATCGCTGTGAGCACCCAGCCGAACGCCCCGCGAATCCTGCTGATCGACAGCAACGTTTACTTTTCGAAGCGCCTGGGCGATGCGCTCAAGGAGCAGGGTTTTGACGTGCTCCAAAGCACGCAGGCCGCGTACTCCCTGACGATGCTTGAATGGGATGCGCCGATGGCCATTCTCTGCGCCACAAACTTGCGTGAAATGGGCGCGCTCGAAATGGGCCCGATCCTGCGCGCCGATCCCAAGACTTCCAATATCCCGCTCATCGCAATCGGCGGCGGGGGAGACCAAGCGTTGCTTGAAGCGTATCGCGCGGGATGCGACGACTACGTGGATAGGCGGCGTTCGCCGGCCGACATCGCCGCGCACGTGCGTAGTTTTCTCGTCAGCCGTCAGGAAGGATTTCAGCCCACGCAGATGCTCGCGCTTTCGGACACCTCGCTGAGCGGCAATCTTTCACACCTCGATTTGCCCGGAGTTATCCAGATGCTGGGTCAGGCGCGGCAAACCGGCGCGCTGCACATCAACGCGTGCGAAACCGACGGCATTATCTTCTTCGAAGGCGGCGAAATTTTCCACGCCGAGTGCGGCATGTATTTCGGCGATGAAGCTGTGACGCAAATCGTGAAGAACTGCCAGGCATCCGGAAAAGGCGTTTACAAGTTCGTCTACGGAGCCACTGCTGCACAGCGAACCGTATTGCGCTCGGCCACCGACTTGCTTCTCGATGCGCTCCGCGAATTCGATGAGGGCGAGCGCGACGAAAACCAGAGCAACCCGATCGAGAATGCCGAGAAGGAGTCTTCATGAGCGAAACGCAAACTCTCACGGCTGCCCGTACGCCGACGGTTTATTTCATCGACGACAGCGCCACCATGCGTGAGGTGATTAAGATCGCCTTCCGCAAGGAAAATATTCACGTCATCACCTGTTCCGACGCCGCCTCCGCGCTCGCGCAATTCGGAGCAGCAGCGCCCGACGTTGTAATCACCGACGTCATCATGCCGGATAAGGACGGCTACGAAGTCTGCCAGTTCGTCAAACAGCACGAGCAGTTCGGAAAGACGCCCGTAATCCTGATGTCGGGCGTGGTCAACCGCACCGTCGCAGAAAAAGCCATGACCGTGAAGGCCGATGAATTGATCCGCAAACCGTTTCAGCCGCAAGATTTGATTCTGCGCGTGAAGAACCTCCTCTATCCAAAACCTGCTGCAATCGCGGCCGATGATGAACATGCAGCGGCGCGCGCGTCCTCTCGAGCATTGTCGAGCCTTTTCTCGCCGGCTCCTCCACCGGGAAACGCGCCATTCGTTCCCCAAGGTGCAACGCTGCGTCAGGAGGCTTCTGCCACGGTTCCTCTTCAGCGATCGTCGGAACTTGCCCCTCCGTCGTTTGGCTCGGCGCATCGGAATGCTCTACCGCCGCCCGCGGAAAGTCAAAAATTGCGCAATGAAATTCGGCGGCTTGAACTGCTCGTCAAAAAACTGCAAGCCGAACTCGAAGCCGGCCGCCAATACTGCGCCGCGCTCGAAGCCCACATCCAGACTCTGCAGGACTCGGAATAGCGCCTCTCCTTGGGGAGGTTCGATTCCCAGTCACTTCCCAACGTCGTCTCTACTGGAGTTCAGGAGCCTTCCGTGGCAGAATTCGGCGACGCCCAAATTCGTCGAAGAGGATGTGCTATGCGGCCCGTGCCACGAATCCTTGCAATTGTTCTGTCCACCGCCTTGATCTCGTTTGGGCTGGCTTCTCGCGGTGCGTCGCCGAATTCCTCGGCGACTGATGCGCCCTCCGGCAATTCGCGGAGTTTCCAGTTCACCTCGGTCACTCACGTTCCAGCTCTGCCGCAGGGGTCTCGTCAGCTCAAGATTTGGGTTCCGCTGCCATACGAGGAACGCTCTCAGCTCATCTCGAACCTTCAAGTTCTGACTCCGCCTTCCTACAAAATTGATCGCGAAAAAGAGTACGGCGACCGTTACGCACACCTAAAAGTGGATCCCGCTGAGGCGCGGGGACCTTTCGATATTCGCGTCACGTTCCACGTGCAACGATTCGAGCATCGTGTTTCGCTCACCCCATTGAACAACGCACCGAGCGAGCCGGCTGTCTCCACCGCGCGCTTCTTGCAGCCGGATCATCTGGTGCCCCTCGATGGTGTAATCAACGAACTCTCGATTCAACATACGGCGGGCGCCGCGACGCCGCTCGAAAAGGCGCGCCAGATTTACGACTACGTTGTCGCGTCGATGCACTACGACCACGACGGCAAGGATTGGGGTCGCGGTGACGCCGTCTGGGCCTGCGATTCGAAGCATGGAAATTGCACTGACTTTCATTCCGTGTTCATCGGCATGGCGCGCGCCGCAGGAATTCCCGCGCGATTCGAGATGGGCTTTCCGCTTCCCGTGAACGCCCGCGAAGGCGCGATTTCGGGCTATCACTGCTGGGCGCAGTTTTACGTTCAGGGAATCGGCTGGGTTCCGATTGATGCTTCTGAAGCGTGGAAGAATCCGGCGAAGCGCGACTATTTCTTTGGGGCCACCGACCAGAATCGGATCATGTTCTCTCTCGGCCGGGATATTCGCCTGAAGCCTGCGCAGAAGGGCGACCCGCTGAACTACTTCGTTTATCCTTATGCCGAACTCGACGGTAAGCCTTTCACGCAACTGAAAAACGAATACTCATTTCGGGACGATTCAATTCCAACGGCTGCGTCGGCCGGCGTTTCAACTTCCGACTAATTCTTGTAGCTCTCGCCCCGCTGCTTAATCAAGACCTTTCCGGTGAAGAAATTCGCGGGCTACGTCTGCGGCATCCAGGTGCTGTCCATCCACTGCGTTATTCAATTTTTGCATTTCGTCAGTCGAGATTTTTCCCGCCAAATCCTTCAGCGCGCCTTGCACCTCAGGATGTCGCGTGAAGGTATCTTCTCGCACCACCGGTACAGCTTCGTATGGCGGAAAATAGTGCTTGTCGTCCTCAAGCACTACCAGATCGCGTGCCGCTAGCAATCCGTCGGTTGAGTTTCCCGCCACCAAATCAACCTGCTTTTCAAGCAATGCTCGGTAAAGTAGTCCCAGATCCAGGATTCGTGGCGATTCGGCGAATCGAAGGCCATAGAGCTTGGCGAGTCCCGGGTATCCATCCGGCCGCTCCGAGAATTCGAACCCAAACCCGGCCCGCCAGCGCGAAGCGTACGGCGCGGCATCTGAGATTGTCTTCAGATTCAAGCGCCGGGCGTCCTCGCCGCGAATCACAATCGCAAACGTATTGTCGAAGCCAAGCGAAGGCAGCACATTCAATCCGAATCGTTGTTTATATTCGGCACGAACCCGCTGAAAGACGGCGCCAGGGTCGCGCTCGATTGGATCGTGCAGGATTGAAGTCAAAGCGGTACCGGTGTACTCGACGTACGTGTCGATGCGCCCGGCAAGTAAAGCCTGCTGGCAGATGTAGGAGCCCGCGAGATAGAAGCGGCGCACCACCGGAAGATGGGTGCGAGCTTCAATGTGTTGCGCGAGGATTTCTCCGAGCAGCGCCTGCTCGGAGAAATTCTTCGATCCAATCAGGATCGATTCCTGCCGCGGTGGCCCGCAACCTCCAAAGCCGACAAGCGCGAGAACCGCAACCAAGCAGATCGCAAGCGACTGGAACGCTCGCGTCATCGAACCGGACGCAGCCGTTGCTCAAGCAACCCGATTCCCAGATCCGCCGCGATGGCAAGCATCGCGGCTGGAATCGCGCCGGCCAGAATCAGCTGATCGTTCACCATTGCGAGGCCGCGAAAAATAAACTCGCCCAGCCCGCCTGCGCCCACTGCTGCTGCAATCGTCGCCACACCAATCGTCAGCACGGTCGCGATTCGCACGCCGGCCAGCACAGTCGAAAGCGACAGCGGCAACTCAACTTGAAAAAGAATCTGCCGTTCCGTCATTCCCATGGCCCGCGCTGATTCGCGCACGGCCGGATCCACGCCTGCGATTCCCGCCGACGTATTGCGGATGATTGGCAGCAGCGCGTAAAGCGTCAATGCCGTAATGGCCAGCCGGTCCGCGCGCCCGCCGATCCATGGCACCGGAAGCAGGAAGCCGAAAAGCGCCAAACTTGGAATCGTCTCCGCAATGTTGGCGCTGCCGAGGATCGGCTTTGAAAGCCAAGGACGCCGCGCCACCAGAATTCCGAGTGGCACGCCGATCGCCACTGCCAGAAACATTGTTGCTCCCACCAGCCAGACGTGCTCCAGCACTGCCTGCCAGATTTCGCCCTGGTGGTGCAGAAAAAAAGTGACTAGGTTCATGCGCCTCCCTCGAGCTGCTCGTACGCGCGAAACTGCGCGACATACGCGGCAGCGACAGATTGCTGCGATCGCAAAAATTCTTTCGGCGTGTACACCCCGGCGAGCTCGCCTGATTCGATCAAGCCGATTCGCGTGCCCAGCAAGAGCGCCTCACCCACGTCGTGCGTAACGATCACGATGGTTTTGCCCAGCCGTTTCTGCAGCATTTGAAATTCCTGCTGAAGCTCGCCGCGCGTCAGCGGATCGAGCGCTCCAAACGGCTCGTCCATCAACAGAATCGGCGGATCGGCGGCCAGCGCCCTCGCTACGCCCACGCGCTGCCGCTGGCCGCCCGAAAGTTGATGTGGATACCGCTCCAGGAATTTCTCGGGATCGAGGCCGGTCAGCACGAGCATCTCTCGCACCCGCGCGCGGATACGATCTTCTGCCCACCGCTCGAGACGCGGCACCAGTGCGATGTTCTGCTCCACCGTGAAATGCGGAAACAATCCGATTTCCTGCACCACGTAGCCGATGTGCCGCCGCAGTGCAATCGCATCCCATTCCGTAGTCGAGCGACCCTCCACGCGCACCTCTCCACGCGTGGTCTCGAGGAGTCGATTGATCAGTTTCAGCGCGGTCGTCTTTCCAGCGCCGCTGCGCCCAAGCAATACCAGCGTTTCGCCGCGCTTCACCGACAGAGTCACGTCCCTTAGCAATGCGGGCCGCCCCGGAATCTCGAAGGTTGCGTGTAGGAATTCGATCGCTACTTCACGATTAGCTTGATCGCTCATGTAGCGTCAATGTAGCACAGCCGCTCTCTGCCCGAGTGCGGCCGCGGTGTCTCCGCCCTTCACTTGTCCTGACCGTCCGTTCACGGTATAAGCTCAACGAGTTCCGCCGCTCCCCGATTCGCGAGGATTTGAATATGCGACGCTTCTGGATTGACACCGACACGGCCTCCGACGACGCAGTCGCAATTCTAATGGCGCTTCGCACGCCCGATATTCAAGTCGACGGAATCTCGACCGTCTCCGGCAACGTTCCTCTCGAGATGTGTTCGCGCAACGCGGGAACCGTCGTCGAACTCTGCGCCAAGGACACGCCGGTCTATCCGGGATGCGACCGCCCGCTTCTGCGCGAGCCCAGTTACGCTTACTTTTTCCACGGTCCCGACGGCATGGGCGGAATGAATTATCCCGCTCCCATACGCGGACCCGAGAAAGAACACGCCGTAGACGCGCTTGTGCGCGCGATTCGCGGGCAGCCCGGTGAATACACGCTGGTAACGCTGGGCCCTCTCACCAATATCGCCATGGCCCTGCGCCAGGCGCCGGACATTTCCAGCAAGCTGCGGCGCGTCTACGTGATGGGCGGTGCGGCATGCACGGTGGGAAATATTACTCCCGCTGCGGAGTTCAATATCTGGGTCGATCCCGAGGCCGCAAAAATCGTATTCCATTCCGGCATGCCGATTCTAATGGTCGGCTGGGAACATTGTCGCGGCGCTTCCGCCTTGAACGATTCCGACATGGCGTTCGTTCGCGGCTTCAAAACGAAGTACGCCGATTTTGCGCTCGATTGCAACAAAAGCGCCCTTGCTGCCAGTCGCAGCTTCAATCGCGAGCGCGGACTGACGCTTCCCGATCCCGTTACCATGTCCATCGCCATCGACGCAGCCGTGTGTACGTCGGTGGATCATCACTACACCGACGTAGAAGTTGAATCCGAACTCACCCGCGGCATGACGGTTGTTGATCAGCTCCGCGTCACCAAGCAGCCCCCGAACGTCGAAATCTGCTGGAAGATCGACGCCCCTCGTTGGAAAGAAACGCTGTACAAGACTCTCCGATGAACATCGGCGACTCCAACCGTCGTCCCGAAGCGGTCCAATCAAGCTGGCTCTGGAACAAGGATCTCGCTCCCATTCCGCGCGATCGGCGCACCTGGGGCACCTACAACTACACCGCGCTCTGGGTCGCGATGAGTGTGAATATTCCCACCTACATGCTAGCGAGTGGAATGATCGCGGGCGGCATGAACTGGAAGCAGGCTATCTTCACGGTTTTTCTCGGCAACGTAATCGTACTGATTCCAATGCTCCTCAACGCACACGCCGGCGCGGAATACGGCATTCCGTTCCCCGTGTTCGCGCGGTCCTCGTTCGGAGTTCTGGGCGCCAACATTCCAGCGGTTCTGCGCGCGCTCGTCGCCTGCGGATGGTTCGGCATTCAAACCTGGATTGGCGGAGAAGCAATCAACACATTGCTCGCGGCCATCGTGCCAAGCTGGAACCATGCGTGGCTGTGCTTCGCGCTGTTCTGGCTATTGAACGTGATCGTCGTGCTTCGCGGAATTGAATCCATTCGCTTTCTCCAGGGCATCACGGCGCCCGCGCTGCTGATCCTGGGACTCGCCTTGCTGGCATGGGCGTATTACAAAGCCGGCGGCTTCGGCCCCATGCTTTCGACGCCTTCGAAATTCCGCACCTTCGGCGAATTCTTCGCGTTCTTCGTCCCTTCGCTCACAGGTGTCGTCGCGTTTTGGGCCACGGTCGCACTGAATATCCCGGACTTCACGCGTTACGCAAAAGGCCAGCGCG